>ERZ1034913.195-NODE-195-length-59387-cov-15.804793_pt1 | contig 59387 bp, 50 predicted proteins | sample MGYA00520697_ERZ1034913 | MGnify/ENA primary metagenome ERZ1034913 (study PRJEB33766, sample SAMN09781786) | gut metagenome | biome: gut microbiome | host: Homo sapiens | place: Madagascar | study: EMG produced TPA metagenomics assembly of the PRJNA485056 data...
CAGCCGCCGGAGCGGTGCTTAAGCCGTAAGACGGGAATTGTGCGGTGTTGCCATAAAACCAAAGGGGGGATACCCAATGCATGAACAGAATGAAAGCCAGCCCAAAGCATTCATAAAAATTGTTTTTGCCCTGTTTACGGCGCTGCTGGTTGTGGTGCTTGGGTATCTCTGTATCCAGATTTACACGATCTTCCACCGAACTTACAAAACCGAAACCGCCATTGCCTACACCATGTCGGATAACATCACGCTGAAAGGCGTGGCAGTGTTCCAGGCAGTGGATGTGCCTGGCAGCGGCAACCTGGGATATGTGGTGCAGGATGGTGAGCGCGTCAGCGCGGGCACCATCCTGGCGGAACAGTATACGGATGATTCCCAGGGAGCAATGCGGGAACGGCTGGACCGGTTGGATCGTGCGATTTTGCTGCTGACAAAGTCGGAAAATTCCTCCGGCAGCGATCTTTCGGTTCTGACCACCCAGACGCGCACGGCGCTGTATAACCTGCTGGACCAGATCGACACAGCATCTTACGGCGCAATTCAGGATGCTGCGGAAGATTTTTTGCTGGCGCAAAATAAACTGCAGATCAGCACCGGCCAGGCGGCAGGCTTTGGCGAGGTGCTGGCCAGCCTGCAGGCCGAGCGGGACGGCATTGCTGCCCAGCTGAACGGCCTGCAGACGATCGAAGCGGATACCAACGGGTATTTTGTCTCATCCGAAAGCGCCGCCCCGGTGGTGCGGGATCCCACGGAGCTGGATGCCATGAGCCCGGCTGATCTGCAAAAGATGATCAACGCAGGGGAGACTCCGTCCAATGCCGACCTTGCCGGGCATATTGTAACCGGGTTTTCCTGGCGGTTTTATGCCGTGTGTTCGGCAGACCTTGCCGGGCGGTTGAACGGCCTGTCCCGCGTGAGCATCAGCGTTCCGGGCAAACAGGAAGAGCCTTTGGCTGCCACCGTGGTGGATGTGACCACCGACGAAGAAACCGGCCTTGCCAAAGTGGCGCTGGAATGCCGCAGCATCAATGCTCAGGTGCTCTGCCTGAATTATGAGGAAGCCGAAATCAGCCTGCACACCTACCAGGGCATCCGCATTGACCGCAGGGCCCTGCATATCGTGAACGGCCAGCGCGGCGTGTATGTCAAATACGGCGATTTGCAGCGCTTCCGCCGCATTACCATTTTATATGAGGACGATACCTACATCCTTGTACCGGAAGGCGGCAAAGTGGGGGAGGATAACGAGCTGCGCCTGTACGATGAGGTGATCGAGGAAGGCAGCAACCTGCAGGACGGCAAGCTGCTGTAAGGACAGAAAACGGGCGTTTTGCCCCACTTTCTGTTATATTTGTATTGACAACGAAGCAAAAATGGAAGATAATAAATACTGTATAGTTGTGACAAAAGCCAATCGAGGCTTTTTTTGTGCAATTTATACAACTAAGCAAACGTAAGGAGTAACTGCCATGTCCATGATAGACGGTTTGAGAAACGTCCTCGGAATCAACCAGGATCCCGAAGCAGATTCCTATGTGGATGATAACGAAGAGGATGATATCTTTCCTGGCGGTGGTCAGGGCGGTTCGCCAGCCCCGGAAGAAGCCTACCCCACGCAGGAAACTGCTAAGCAGCACAGCAACAAGGTGGTCAACATCAACGCTACCACCCAGCTGCAGGTTGTACTGGTCAAGCCGGAACGTTTTGACGATGCTGCTGCCATTGCAGACCAGCTGAACGCAAAGCGCACCGTTGTGCTGAACCTTGAATCTACCAACAAAGAAGTCTCCCGCCGTTTGATCGACTTTTTGTCCGGCGTGGCTTACGCCAATAACGGCCAGATCAAGCGTGTAGCAACCAGTACATTCATCATTACCCCGTATAACGTTGATATTATGGGCGACCTGCTGGACGAGCTGGAGAACAATGGCGTCTTCTTCTGATACAAGGACCCGCGGCTTTGTGCCGCCGCAGAACGAGGATGAGCGCTTTTTGATGCGCCGGGTGGAAGAACTCTGCCGTACCGCCATGCAGCGCGGCATCCCGCGGGCAACGGGCTTCCTTTCGGACCGCGAACAGGCCCTTGCGCAGGCCGCGCTCAACCGTGAGGGCTGCGATTTCGCCCGCTTTCAGGGCGGCTGGCCGGATGCGGAACGCAAAGTGCTCTGCATTGAACCACCGGATTCCTGGCCGGAAGAGCCGGTTGCGGTGCTGCATTTCACAGCGCCGCAGCAGGGCGGCAGCACCGTGCCGGGCCACCGTGACTATCTGGGGGCAATCCTGGGTCTTGGCCTGGACCGTGCCTGTTTGGGGGATATCCTGCCGGATCCGGCCGATGCCCGCAGTGTGTATGCCTTTGTGCTGGAAGACAAGGCGGATTTTATTGCTTCCAACCTGACGGAAGCTGGCCGCAGCCCGGTGCATGTCGAGCGCTGCGATGCCGTGCCGGAAGAAGTCCTGCGCGGGCCGGAACGCCAGACGCAGGATGCAACGGTGCCATCTTTGCGGGCAGATACCGTATTGGCAGCCATGATGCGCACCTCCCGCTCCATTGCGGCGCAGGCAATCCAAAGCGGCAGGGTGGAAGTGAACCACGTTCCGCTGCGCACCGCCCATGAGGATGTGTTTGAAGGCGATATCTTCACCGTGCGGGGCGTTGGGCGCTACCGTCTGGTGGCAATCGGCGGCAAAAGCCGCAAGGACCGCATCTTTATCACGTTTTATCAGTATTGAACATAAAACCTGAATGTGAAACCCATGGGCCGGGGCAGCCCGGCAGCCGTGCCGAACGGTAAAATTTCGGATACCATTCCGGGTGTGTGCCACCCGAAACAGGAGGAATTTGGATGATTGCTTCGGAGGATGTGCGCCGCGTGACCTTTGACCGTGCCATGCGCGGTTATCGTTGTGAGGACGTAGACGATTACCTCAGACAGGTTGCGGACAGCATCGACAGTCTGGCCGCAGAAAATGATGACCTGCAGAAAAAGCTGGTCATACTGGCCCAGCGCATTGACCAGTACCGTGCCGACGAAGATACCCTGAGCACAACCATGATCAATGCCCAGCGCCTTGGCGAGAACGTCATCAAGGAAGCCAAGCAGAAAGCTGCCGAGATCATCCGTGCCGCCAACATTAAGGCAGAGGATCGCGAACAGCGCGCCCGCGATGAGGTGGAGCTGGCCCAGCAGGAGCTTGTGACAATAAAGCAGGAAGCGGATGCGTTCAAAAAGCGCCTGATGGACCTGTACCGCCAGCACATCGAAATGATTGCCAAAATTCCGGAGTATCACCCCAACCGTGCAGAACAGCAGGCCGCGCAGCCGCAGCCGGAACCGCAGGAGGCCCCGCAGCAGCCTGCACCCCAGCCGGTAGAACAGCCTGCCCCGGCTCCGCAGCCGGAAACGGAACCCAACCAGCCAATCCCGGAGGATGTCCCGGCTCCGCAGCCCGCAGCCCCGGAGGAAAGCTACCCGGCATATGAGGAACCGGAATATTACGAGGCTGAGCCGGAAGAACCCGCCCAGCCCGAAGAGCCGGAACCGGCTCTTGCACCTGCCCCTGTCCAGCCGCTGGACGAGGAAAAGATCGATACGGTAGAATTCGCCTTTGCCCCCAAAACAAAGCCAATCCTGCCGGACGATGACAATGATATGCCATCCGTTGGCGGGCTTTACGGCGGGGATATGCCGGAAAAGCCCGCCAAGAAATCTGGCTCCCGCAGCCGCGGCGCTTCGGCCCGCAGCACGGGCAAAAATGCCCGCAAAACCAAGAGCCCTGCCAAAGCGGAGCTTGACGCATTTGATGACATTGATTATGATGTTTGAGGTGCCGCTTTTGTGCGTGCGTGTGCCCCAAGCATTTTAAGACCTGCCTGAACGGTGCAGAACTGCCGGAGCAACCTGGTATACTGCGCTTTGGACAAGCCGCCATATCAGCTATATTAAGGAAATAGAGGAGAGTTGGAAACTTTGCCGCAGAATTACAATGATACCATCCATAAGATGGCTACCCCCTTTGAAATGCGTGCCGGGCTGCCGAAAAAGGAACCCAAAATGCTGGAGGATTGGGAGAAAAACCACGTCTACGAAAAAATGATCGAACATAACGCGGATCTGCCGCGCTTTGTTCTGCATGATGGCCCTCCGTATGCCAACGGTAATATCCATATGGGTACTGCCCTGAACAAGATCATCAAGGATATCATCATCCGTGAAAAGAACATGTCGGGCTACTGTGCTCCCTATGTTCCCGGCTATGATACCCACGGTCTGCCCATTGAGCTGAAGGCTCTGTCCTCTCTGGGCGATAAAAAGGCCGGCATTTCCAAGCTGGAACTGCGCAAGATCTGCAAAGAGTTTGCTACCGAGCATATTGATGTGATGAACAGCCAGTTCGCCCGCCTGGGCGTTCAGGGCGATTTCGCCAACCCCTACCTGACCCTGCGCCCCGAATTTGAGGCACGCCAGGTGGAGATCTTTGGCGAGATGGCCAAGAAAGGCTATATCTACAAGGGCATGAAAGCCGTTTACTGGTGCCCGGAGGATCGTACTGCTCTGGCAGAAGCCGAAATCGAGTATGCCGAGGACGAGTGCGATTCTATCTATGTCCGCTTTAAGCTCACCGATGACCCCAACGGTGTTCTGGCCAAGTACGGTATTCCTCTGGACAAGGCATGGATCGTGATCTGGACCACCACCACCTGGACCCTGCCCGCCAACGTGGCAACCTGCCTGAACCCCAGCCTGGAGTATGCCTTCGTCAAAATCGGCGATGAATATCACCTGATGGCTGCCGGTCTGGTGGAATCCACCATGAAAGCCTGCCATATCGAGGATTACGAGGTTCTGGAGCCCCGCGTTCTCGGCTCTGAATTTGAGCTGATGCAGTATCAGCACCCCTTCTTGGACCGCAAGGGCCTGGTTATCCTGGGTGACCACGTTACCCTGGAAGGCGGCACCGGCTGCGTTCATACCGCACCTGGCCACGGTGTTGAGGACTTTGAAGTCTGCGTCAATCACTACCCGCAGGTTCCCGTTATTGTCCCCGTGGACGATGGCGGTTACCTGACCGAAGAAGCAGGCAAAGAGTTTGCAGGCCTTAAGGTCTGGGCTGCCAACAAAGTTATTCTGGAGCACATCAAGCAGTCCGGCCACTTGATGGGCGTGCAGCACATCACCCACCAGTACCCGCATTGCTGGCGCTGCCACCATCCCATCATCTTCCGTGCAACCGAACAGTGGTTCTGCTCCATTGATAAGTTCCGCGAGGAAGCCTATAAGGCCATTGACGAAGTCAAGTGGCAGCCGGCCTGGGGTCATGACCGTATGCACGGCATGGTGCGTGACCGCAGCGACTGGTGCATCAGCCGTCAGCGCGTGTGGGGTGTGCCCATCCCGGTGTTCTACTGCAAGAACTGCGGCAAGTACCACATCACCGATGCTTCCATCAAGGCTGTCAGCGACCTGTTCCGCAAGGAAGGCTCCGATGCCTGGTATAAGTACGATGCCAACGAGATCATGCCCAAGACTGAGGTCTGCGAATGCGGCGCTTCTGACTGGGAAAAGGATCCCGATATCATGGATGTCTGGTTCGACTCTGGCTCTACCTGGAGCGCAGTCTGCCGCGAACGTCCCGAACTGAACTGGCCCGCTGACCTGTATATGGAAGGCGCCGACCAGTTCCGCGGCTGGTTCCAGTCCAGCCTGCTGACCAGCGTTGCCACCCAGGGCGTTGCCCCGTACAAAGGCGTTCTGTGCCATGGCTGGGTCGTTGATGAGCAGGGCAAGCAGATGCACAAATCTGCCGGCAACGGTGTGGAGCCGTCCGAAATCATCCGCGATTACGGCGCTGACATCGTTCGTCTGTGGGTTGCTTCCAGCGATTACACCGTTGATGTGCGCGCAGGCAAGAATATCTTCAAGCAGCTGTCCGAAGCATACCGCAAGATGCGCAACACCGCCCGCTTTATGCTGGGCAACATTGGCGATTTCAACCCTGCCACGGATATGGTTGCCGAGGATCAGCTGTTCGAAATCGACCGCTGGGCACTCAAGAGCTGCAACAGCCTGACCGCCAATGTGCGTGCCGCTTACGATAATTACGATTTCTCCCGCGCTTACCACGCAATCTACAACTTCTGTGTCATTGATATGTCCAACTTCTATATGGACGTCATCAAGGACCGCCTGTACTGCGCGGACGAGCACGCACGCCGCTGCGCCCAGACTGCGCTGTACCGCATTCTGGTTGACTTCACCAAGCTGGTTGCCCCCATCCTGTGCTTCACCGCCCAGGAAATCTGGAGCTACATCCCGAAGCTGGAAGGCATGCAGGAGTATGTCTGCTGGGAGCGTATGCCGGAAGCCAAGAGCGATGAGGATGCCGCTTTTGACGCCAAGTGGGCCAAGATCATTGCTGTGCGTGACGATGTAAAGAAGGTTCTGGAGCAGGCCCGCGCCGATAAGACCATCGGTTCCTCTCTGGAAGCTGCCGTTACCCTGTACTGCAGCGATGAAATGTATGACTTCCTGAACGCCATCCCGATGGATGAGCTGGCCGATCTGATGATCGTTTCCCATGTGGATCTGGTCAAGGGCGAAGGCGGCGTGAGGGGGCTGACCGAGGGCCTGGGCATGAGCGTTGCCCATGCTGCCGGCAACAAGTGCCTGCGCTGCTGGAAGTTCGACACAGCTGTTGGCGAAGACGGCCTGTGCCCGCGCTGTGCGAAAGTTCTTGGTTAATTTCAAGTAAAGGGCTATGCCGCATGATGTTAAGCGCTGTTCCAGCGCTTAAGCCTGTAAAACAGGAACTGTGCGGTATTGCCATAGTATGATTTACAGCGGTGCTTTTGCGCTTTTATCAAGCCTTTGCACCGCTGTTTTTGTCAGGGCATTTTGCAGCGCTGCATTGGCCCGGACGATGGAGGCGTTTATGCTGGTTGGCATTTTATCCATTCTTGCTGCGGCAGGCCTGACGCTGGTTGACCAGCTGATCAAACTTTGGGCCACCGTGGAACTGCTGCCGGTTGGCAGCAAACCCTTTATCCCGCATGTGCTGGAATTTTATTACCTGCTCAATGATGGTATGTCGTTTTCCATGCTCAGCGGCAAGCGCACGCTGCTGGTGATCGTTACCGGTGTGATGCTGGCTGTGCTGGCCGGTATGCTGCTTTTGCGCAAAATGCCGCGTTTGGAGCGTGCTGCTTGGATTTTGGTCGTGGGCGGCGGTGTTGGCAACCTGATCGACCGTATCCGCACCGGCGTGGTGGTGGATTACCTGAACTGCCTGTTCATCAATTTCCCGGTGTTCAATTTTGCGGATGTCTGCATCTGTGTCGGCGTGGGCCTGCTGGTCCTCAGCCTGCTGCTGGATATGCGCCGCGAACAAAAAGCAAAACAGCAAAAGGGGAGTGCGCCCACAGATGGAACAGCGTGAACTGACCCTTGCGCCGGAAAGCGTTGGCCTGCGGCTGGACCGCTGGCTGGCGGAACAGTGCCCGGATCTTTCCCGCAGCCAGCTGCAAAACCTGATCGAAGCGGGCAGTGTGACCTGCAACGGCAGCCCCTTGAACAAAAAGGATAAGCTGAAAGCCGGGCAGACGATTCTGCTCACCCTGCCGGACCCGCAGCCCATCGAAGCCCAGCCCCAGAACATTCCGCTGGACATTGTGTATGAGGATGACAGCCTGCTGGTGGTCAACAAGCCCAAAGGCATGGTGGTGCACCCTGCGCCCGGCAACCCGGACGGCACCATGGTCAATGCACTGCTGTGGCACTGTGCGGGGCGGCTGTCCGGCATCGGCGGGGCCATCCGCCCCGGCATTGTGCATCGCATTGATAAGGATACCAGCGGCCTTTTGGTCGTTGCAAAAACGGACGCCGCCCACCAGGCACTGACCGAACAGATGAGCGTGCATTCTATCCATCGGGTGTACCACGCTGTGGTGTATGGCAACCTGAAAGAGGATACCGGCTTTGTGGAAGCCCCCATCGGCCGCGACCCTAAGGATCGCAAAAAGATGGCCGTGACCCAGCAGAACTCCAAATATGCCTACACCGGCTGGCAGGTGCTGGAACGGTTCGGCAACTTTACTTACATTGCATGCAAGCTTAAAACAGGCCGCACCCATCAAATTCGGGTGCATATGGCGTCCATTGGCCACCCGCTGGCTGGGGATGCCGTGTATGGGCCAAAAAATTGTATCCGCAGCCTGAACGGTCAGTGCCTGCACGCCAAGGAGCTTGGCTTTGTGCACCCCGCCACCGGGGAATGGATGCAGTTTGACAGCTCACTGCCGGACTGGTTTCAGGACTACTTAAGCCGTCTGAGAAAGGAAAGCCGCCATGGAGCGTTTGAGTGATTATCTGGTTTTTTGTGATATGGATAACACCCTGCTGACTGCAAAGGAGGGCATTCCCGCCTGCAACCGCAGCGTCATCCGGTTGTTTACCGCCATGGGTGGGCGCTTTACCGTCGCATCCGGCCGTCCGCCGGAGTCAATCCGCGCGGCGCTGGGCGATATCGAGCTTTCGCTGCCAGCAATCTCCTGCAATGGTTCGCTGCTGTATGATTTCCAGACCAACCGTGTGCTGCGTCGCTCCTGCCTGAATCAGGAACAGGCCGCTGCCGCCATTGCCGATATGCTGCAAAAATTCCCGAAGATTGGTGTAGAGGTCATGGCCGGTGCGGGGGAGATGTATGTTGTTCACGCCAGCAGCTATACCCACGCCCACCAGGTGGATGAACACATGGAAAGCGTGGCCTGCCCGCTGGAAAATGTGCCGGATGGCTGGCTGAAGGTGGTGTTTGCCGGGGATCCGGAAACGATCCGCAAAGCGGGACAGTACGCCAAAACGCGGTACTTTGGCCGGGATAATTACTTTTTGCCTACCAACCAGATCTACTTGGAAATTATGCCTTCCGGCATCAGCAAAGCAGCCGGAATGGAAGAGCTTTGCCATATCCTGAACGAGAACATCAAAAAAACCATCGTGATCGGTGACTATTATAATGATCTCGAAATCATGAAAAAAGCGGGCTATTCCGTGGCTGTGGCCAATGCGCCGTCCGAAGTAAAAGCAGCGGCCAACGAAGTGACCAACTGCGACTGCACCGGCGGTGCGGTGGGCGAGTTCCTTTACAAGCTGATCAGCAAGGTGGAGGGCGTATGAAACACAGGGAAAGTGAGCAGACACAGCTGAGAGTCAGCCGTTTACTGAACCGTGACAGTGTGATGCTGCATGCCGAGATGCCCAGTGTGCAGACGGCGCTGGAAACCTTGGTGGAACTTCAGGAGAGCAACGGCGTGATCACCAACGGTACCGCCTACTATAAAGCCGTGTGTGAGCGTGAACGCGCGGGCGGCACCACCGCCATTGGGGAAGGGCTTGCCATCCCGCATGCCTGCAATGCGGGCGTTGCTTCGCTTGGGCTGGCCGCGCTGACCCTTACCCGCGGGCTGGACTGGGGCGCAGCGGACGGCAAGCTGGTGGATATGATCTTTATGGTTGCGGTTCCGCCGGACCGCCAGAGCGACCACCTGTTGATTTTGGCTCGCCTTGTCAACCTGCTCAGCGACCACCGCCTGACGGAAAAACTGCGTATGGCGGATACGCGAGAGGCGTTTATCCGCATCCTGAACCAGACCGAAGCGGCAATCTTTGCATAAATGAGGCCAAAACGGCAAGGAACACAAAAGCAATCCAGCACCCGATTGCTGAAACAGAGAAAAATATCATTTTATAAGTCTTATTGATACTGCACACCCTGTGCGAATGCCCCAAAGGCGGAACGCAGGGTGTGCTTTTTTGTTAAAATTGTGCAAAATGTGGAAATTTAGTGCTCTAAAGCGCCGTGATTTGGCGGATTGTATCTTGCAGGGGAATACGATTGATGCTATACTTTAAATCACTAAATCGCTTTTCGGAGAGGACACCCACCCAAGGCTATGCAGCATAGTGGATGCCGGTGAGCGATGCATAGATTTGGGAGGAAATACCATGAAAAAAGCACTTTCTATTTTGACAGCCGGCTGCCTGGCTGTTTCCCTTGCTGCCTGTGGCAGCACTGCAGCAAGCTCTGCTGCACCGGCCGCGGACAGCACCGCTTCTTCTGCCGCAGAATCCACCGCCGCTTCCGATACCGCCGCTGCTGACGGCCAGACCTACAAGGTCGGCATCTGCCAGCTGGTGCAGCACGTTGCTTTGGACGCTGCAACCCAGGGGTTTAAGGATGCCCTGACCGAGCAGCTCGGCGATGCCGTTACCTTTGAGGAAAAGAACGCCCAGGGCGATTCCAACACCTGCAGCACCATCATCAATGGCTTTGTTTCTGATAATGTTGACCTGATCCTAGCCAACGCAACCCCCGCCCTGCAGGCTGCACAGGCCGGCACCAACACCATCCCGGTTCTGGGCACCTCTGTTACCGAGTACGGCGTGGCACTGGGTATTGATGACTTCGATGGTCTTGTCGGCACCAATATTTCCGGCACCAGCGACCTGGCTCCTCTGGATGAGCAGGCAGGAATCATCAAGGAACTGTTCCCCGATGCAAAGACCGTTGGTCTGCTGTATTGCAGCGCCGAAGCAAACAGCCAGTATCAGGTTGATACCGTAAAGGCCAGCCTGGAAGAACTGGGCTACACCTGCGAGTATTACGCATTCTCTGACTCCAATGATCTGGCCACCGTCTGCCAGAGCGCTGCCGATGCCAGCGATGTGATCTATGTTCCCACCGATAACACCGTTGCCAACAACACTGAGATCGTCAATAACATCTGCCAGCCCGCCGGTGTGCCTGTCGTTGCAGGCGAGGAAGGCATCATGAGCGGCTGTGGCGTTGCTACCCTGTCCATCAGCTACTATGACCTGGGCGTTGCTACCGGTAAGATGGCCGCCAAGATCCTGACCGGCGAAAGCAAGGTTGAGGAGATGCCCATTGAGTACGCTCCGCAGTTCACCAAAGAGTATAACCCCACCATCGCGGAAGCACTGGGCATCACCATCCCCGATGATTACGTGGCATACGAAGGCTAAACAGCCAGAACGGCCTGCTTTGATTTGATGCAGGTAACTTTAATACAAAAATCGCGGAAAAGGCTTTTCTTTTCCGCGATTTTTTGATATAATCAAAAAGACTATATCTTTTTTGAGGAGTTGACGATCTCTTGAACATTGCAACATTGTTCAATGCCATGCCGGGCGCATTGGCGCAGGGCCTGATTTGGGCCATTATGGCGATTGGCGTTTACCTCACCTTCCGCATCCTGGATGTTGCCGACCTGACGGTAGACGGCACCCTGGGCCTTGGCGGTGCGGTCTGCATCATGTGTATGACTTCCGGCATGAACGTCTGGCTGTCCCTGCTGCTGGCGTTTGGCGCTGGCCTGCTGGCTGGCCTGGTGACCGGCCTGTTCCACACGTTTATGGGCATTCCGGCCATCCTTGCCGGTATCTTGACCCAGTTGTCCCTATATTCGGTCAACCTGAAAATCATGGGAAAAGCCAATCAGGCTATCAACGTGGACAAATATGACCTGCTGGTATCCCTGCGTTATATCAAAGGCGTTCCGTTTTACCGTAATACCATCCTGATCGTGGCCGTTCTTATGGTGGTTGTTATCGCTATTTTGTACTGGTTCTTCGGCACCGAGCTTGGCTGCTCCATCCGCGCTACCGGCTGCAACGCCAACATGGCGCGGGCGCAGGGCATCAACACTAATTTCAACATTGTGCTGGGCCTGATGCTCTCCAATGGTCTGGTGGCATTCTCCGGTGCGCTGCTCAGCCAGTACCAGGGCTTTGCTGATGTCCAGATGGGCCGCGGTGCTATCGTGATCGGCCTGGCTGCCGTTGTTATCGGTGAAGCCGTGTTCAGCAAGATTTTCCGCAACTTTGCGCTCAAGCTGCTCAGTGTTGGCATCGGCAGCATCATCTACTACATTGTTATGCAGATCTGCATCTGGTTCAAGATCGATACCGACCTGCTCAAAATGCTCAGCGCCATCGTGGTCGCCATCTTCCTTGCGGTTCCATACTGGAAAGCAAAATACTTCACCCGCGTTGCGGTAAAGAAAGGCGGCAGCAGCAATGCTTGAGATCAAAAACGTTTACAAGACTTTTAACCCCGGTACGGTCAACCAGAAGGTTGCCCTGAATGATTTGAACCTGACACTGGAGGACGGCGATTTCGTCACCGTAATCGGCGGCAACGGTGCGGGCAAGTCCACCATGCTGAATGCTGTTGCCGGTGTGTGGCCGGTGGATATGGGCAAGATCATTATTGATGGTAAGGATATCACCCGCCTGCCGGAGCACAAGCGCGCCGCTTACATTGGCCGTGTGTTCCAGGACCCCATGATGGGCACCGCCGCCACGATGCAGATTGATGAAAACCTGGCCCTGGCCGCCCGCCGCGGTGCGGGCCGCACCCTGCGCGTTGGTATTACCAAAAAGGAAAATGCCGAGTACCACGAGCTGCTTAAAACCCTCGGCCTGGGCCTGGAGGACCGCATGACCAGCAAGGTCGGTCTGCTTTCCGGCGGCCAGCGCCAGGCAGTCACCCTGCTGATGGCAACTCTGAAAAAGCCCAAGCTGCTGCTGCTGGACGAGCACACCGCAGCCCTGGACCCCAAGACGGCCGCCAAAGTGCTGGAAATTTCCAACAAGATCGTGCAGGAAAACCACCTGACCACCCTGATGATCACCCATAATATGCGCGATGCCATCCGCTATGGCAACCGCCTGATTATGATGAACGAAGGCCATGTGATTTATGATGTGCGCGGTGAAGAAAAGACAAAGTTGGAAGTGGCCGATCTGCTGCAGCGCTTTGAGCAGGCTGGCGGCGAAGCCAATGACCGCATGATCCTTTCCTGATAAGATTGTGTACAGGATCGGATTTGGATAAGTTTTATACCATTTAACTGCCGCTGTGGGCCGGATTTTACCGGTTTGCAGCGGCTTTTTTGTCTTTTGGAGCAGGAAAGAAGGGGCAAATTATCAAATTTCCGTGAAGTCATTTTCAAACCTTGACAGTTATGATATAATACAACTGTATATTATGACGGAATTGACAGACGGCGGAGTATCGGATCGTCTGTTTTCTGTTCCGTATACACCAAAAGAGAACATAAAGAACCCAGGAAAGTTCATTGTTTTCTCTGCATGGTATGCGGCCAAGGCTCTCAAGATGAGTGTGAAGTGAGTACACTTTACATCAAAATGGCAGCCATAAACAACGCGGACGCAAGCGCCATGGGAAGTTATCAGGACTGTATAAAGGGAGCAACGCCTTTCCGCAGGAGGTATTTTGGATGCAGCGTTACGACGCCGTTTTATTTGATGTTGATGGAACATTGATCCATTCCCGGCCGGGCATTTTTAACTGCTTTGCCTATGCGTTCCGCAAAATGGGCCTTGACCCGGATGCGATAGATTGTTCCCGCTACCTTGGCCCTCCGCTGCGCTGGAGCTTTGCCCAGCACTTTGCAACGGATGCCGAGGTGGAGCAGGCCGTGGAGTATTACCGCGTGCATTACGAGGAAGTTGGCAGCCACCAGTGCAGCCTGTTCCCCGGGGTGCGTCAGATGATGGATACCCTGAAAGATGCCGGGCTGTACATGGCAACGGCAACCTGCAAACCGGTCGAAGTTGTAACACCCATCCTGAAAGAGCAGGGGCTGTTTGACTATTTTGACCGCATTGGCGGGGCCAGCATGGACGAAAGTGTGGACAACAAGACGGATGTGATCCGCCTTGTGCTGCAGGACCCACGCCTGGCGGGCAAACGCATCCTGATGGTGGGGGACCGCCAGGATGATATGCAGGGCGCAGTCAACAACCAGCTGCCCGCTGCTGCCGTGCTGTACGGCTATGGCAGCAGGGAAGAAATGGAACCCTGGAATCCGGTGCTGCTGGCGCAAAATTGTGAAGAACTGACCCAGTATATTCTGGGCTGAACCCCGCGCGGTGCAAAGCGCTGCCGGGCACAGCCCGCCGCCGGAACCAACCCGGCCCGCGGGCGCATCCTACATAAGGAACAAAGGGAGAAACGAACATTATGAGCCGCAAAACATCCGGCAGCCGGGCATCCTTCAGCCCAACCCAGCGCAAGGCATGTGCTGTTCTGGCAGTATGTGTGCTGGCTGTCATCCTTACATTTATTGCATCCTGGGTTTTGCCGGGCAAGCTGTCGCTGGGCGGCAGCGGCCGCTATGACCCGCAGGCCTATCCGCTGGATACCTCTCTGGGGTCCGTGCTGGCCAAAACCTCCGATGCAGGCACCGATTATGTCTCCTCCACGCTGTTTGTGGGGGATCAGTTTGCCAAGTCCCTGTATGATGATAAAGTCATCACGCTGGACCAGTTTGCGGGCAAGGACGGCCTGACCGTCAGCTCATTGCTGAACGATGCCTGCGTTTACTTTGCGGGGGATTCCAGCGCCTATACCGTTCCGCAGGCGGTATCCAAAATGAAACCCCGCCGCGTGGTCATGCTGCTGGGCAGCAACGATCTGGACGGCAGCCTTTCCTATGATAATTTTGCCCGTAACTATAAGCAGGCTGTCATCGCAATTACCGGTGCATACCAGTACTGCGATGTCATTGTCTGCGCCATTCCGCCTGTGCCAAAAAATGCATCTGATGCCGCCAAAACGCAGCTGATGATCGATCAGTTCAACCAGGAATTGGCCAAGATGTGCAATGATGAAGGCTATAAATACCTGAACTTGGCCGAAGCACTGAAAGACAGCAACAGCGGCTATGCCGAAGCAGCCTATTTGAACAACAAACAGAATGGCTTCAGCACCTCCGGCGCTAATGTGGTGCTGAACTACCTGCGCAATCATGCTTACGATACTGCGGATACCCGCCCCAACACGGATGATATTCCGCAGCGTACTGAGCAGGCTGGCGGCAGCGCAGCCACCACGGAGCCCACGCCTTCGGCGACCCCCACAATGTTCAAATTGCAATACCTGGTGGAAGAAGGCAAGGGCACCCTGCAGGGCAATGACCAGAGCGGCGTAACTTCCATCGAAATGGACGCAGCCGAAAAGCAGACCGTGACCATTACCGCTGTGGCGGCGGACGGCTATACGTTCTATAAGTGGAGCGATGGCCTGACCACCGCTACCCGTGTGGACAGCGCGACCAAGGATATTTCCGTGACGGCAATGTTCAACGATGCCCGTGTGCAGATCAACCTGGATCAGGGCGAAAGCACCATCAAGCAGGGTGAATCCCTGACCATCAACGCCAGTGTCACCTTGGGCGGTAAGAGCTATGATAACAGCGGTGTGCAGTGGTCGGTCAACGATGACCTGATGCAGAATGGCGCCAGTTATACATTTACGCCGAATGCCACCGGAGATTACCGCATCAAGGCCGGGCTGGAAGTCAACGGTACCTATACTTCGCAGGAGCTGATGGTGCATGTGCAGGCACCGGCTACCACCGTCAGCATCACCGGTGTCAGCTCCATGCCGGCAGGCAGTACCACAACGCTGCAGGCCAACGTAAGCAATCCTTCGGGGGATACCACCTGGACCTGCGCCCAGAAGCCGCAGTGGAGTGCAACCGGCGATAACGTGCAGTTCAGCGCGGATACCGTTGGCAGCTATACCGTGCGTGCTGCCAACAATGGTCAGTATGCAGAGCTTGTCATCAACGTAACGGAACCCCTTTCGGACCCCACGGTAACCCCGGAACCAAGTGGTTCGGGCGATCAGTTCCCGTTCTTCCCCTTTGGCGGTGGAAACTGATTGCAGTCACACAGCGCCTGCCCCCGGCATAGCATAAGCCGGGAGGTGATCACATGTTTGTCTTTGACTGCGAGGCTGGCTATCAGCCGGATAACGGCCAGAACGATGTGACCGACGGCAGTGTGGAAAACTATGATTTTGACTGGGGCCAGCCCCTTGATGCAGAACCCCTTGACGATGCGCTGACGGACGATGAACGGACGGAAGCACAGCACACGGAGTAATTGTTTTGGCGGCAGGGCAGCACCCCGGCAGATATCCGGCAAGAATAGACCGGAAAAAAGGAATAAATCTATGGCAAATTATACTTGTCTTTTACTGGATGTGGATAACACCCTGCTGGATTTTAACGCAGCAGAGCGTGCTGCGGTCGGCATTACGTTAGAGCATTACGGCATGCCCAACGGCCCCGAAGCATTGGAAACCTACCACCAGATCAACCGCCAGCTGTGGGACAGCCTTGCCAAAGGCGAGCTGAACCGCAGCAAGCTGTTTGCGGTGCGGTTTGGCCGCGTAATGCAGGCTCTTGGCACACCGGAAGCCGGTAACGCCCGCGAGATGAACGACTTTTATGAGAACGAGCTGGCCAACCATGCGGATCTGATGCCCGGTGCGCTGACCGCTCTGGAAGAACTGGGCGAAGTTGCTACCCTGGCAATCGTTTCCAACGGTGCTACCCAGGTACAGGAATCCCGCATTGCGGCATCCGGCATTGGCCACTTTATGGATGGTGTGTATATCTCGGAAAAAGTGGGTGCGGCAAAGCCTTCGCCCAAGCTGCTGGACTATGCCATCCGGGACCTGGGGTTGACCAACCGCAGCCGTGTGCTGATGGTGGGGGACGACCTGCTGGCCGATATCAAGGGCGGTATCAACGCGGGGATCGATACCTGCTGGGTCAACTTTGCCAACGAGGAAAATAAAACCGACATCCAGCCCAAATATACGGTGCACAGCTATGAAGAACTGTACCGCGTTGTAATGGAGCCGGAAGAACTGGAAAATGTCGGCGTGCGCAACCGTCGGCATATGAACGAGGGCTGAAACAGACCAATGGAATGTGCCGCTGCCGGGGAAAAAACTGAGCAGCGGCACATTTTCGGGTTTGATGCGCCCTTTGGTGGAAGAGTAAAACAAACTGGCTGCTGCTTTAATGTGAATCTGAAAACAAAGAGCATGACGGATATTTCGCAAATACAAGCAGGATTTAAGGCTTTTAATGCAAAATCCTGCTGTGTTTGTAGAAATAGGGCAATACCGCATAATTCTAAGTGCCGATACGGCGAGCGAGGTGCGGCAGATGCTAAGCCAAAAGCGCAGATAATACTGGATGTCTTATCGAGCATTTTGGCAACGCAGATGCCGTGCCGCAGCCGCCGGAGCGGTGCTTAAGCCGTAAGGCGGGAATTGTGCGGTGTTGCCATAGACGATATTTTCGACTTTTCTGATACACCCTAGTGGCCAGGGATACGATAAGGTGTGAAATTATGCTGATCGAACTGCAGGACCTTGGCAAAAGCTTTGGCGAGCACGAGGTCTTAAAACATGTAACAGCCAGTGTGGAACGCGGCGACCGCATTGGTATTATTGGTGCAAACGGCACCGGCAAAACCACGCTCCTGCGTGTGCTGTGCGGCGAAAGCCTGCCCGATGCCGGTGACGCTGCCTTTGCGGCGGGGGCAACCTGCGGCTACCTGGAACAGACGGGTCATCTTGACCCGGAGAAAGACGTTTACGAAACCATGCGCCTTGCGTTCCAGCCTGCGCTTGACGCCATGGCGGAGCTGGAGACCCTGCAAAAGCAGCTGGCAGCTGACCTCCACAACACGGCTATTACGGATAAGATCACAGCCTGCAACGCAGTGATCGATGCCATGGATGCCTATAATATGGATACCCAGATCAAAAAGGTGCTCAACGGCATGGGCTTCCCGGCAGATACCTGGAAGAAAAAGGCCGGGGTGCTTTCCGGCGGCGAGCAGACCCGCCTGCGCTTGGCCCGCTTGCTGTTGGAACGCCCGGACATTCTGATTCTGGACGAACCCACCAACCATTTGGATCTGGAAACGATGGACTGGCTGGAAACCTATCTGAAAGCCTACCGCGGCGCAGTGCTGGTGGTCAGCCATGACCGCTACTTCCTGGATTCTGTCTGTACCCGTATCTGGGAGCTGCGCGGCAAAACCATCACCACCTACCGCGGCAACTACTCCGCCTACCTGCCCCAGCGCGAAGCAGCGGACGAGCGCCTGCAAAAACAGCATGATGCCGATGTGGAAAAGGCGGCCAAGCTGCAGGATTATATTGACCGCAATCTGGTGCGCGCTTCCACCACCAAAATGGCCCAGAGCCGCCGCAAACAGCTGGAAAAGCTGGAAATCACCGAAGCACCCCAGGCGGAAGCCCACCAGCTGAATTTCCGCTTTGAGTATGATATTGAGCCGTATGATGAGTTGGTCATCATGAAAGGCTTAACCATCCGCATTGGGGAACGCACCCTGTTGGAAGCACTGGATTATGTCGTCCACCGTGGGGACAAGCTGATTATTGCGGGCCCCAACGGCACCGGTAAATCCACCCTGCTGCAGGTATTGGACGGTAAGCGCCGCCCCTCCGGCGGTATGGTGCGGCTGGGCACTGGTGCCAAGCCCGGTATCTTTGTGCAGCAGCAGGCCCGCCGCGCAGGCCGCGTGATCGATGCCATCTGGAACCAGTACCCCCGCTTTACCGAGCTGGAAGTGCGCAGCCACCTGGCCAGGTTCGGCTACCGCGGCGAGGAAGTGTTCAAGGACTGCGCCACCCTTTCCGGCGGTGAGATGGCCCGCCTGCGCTTTGCGGAGCTGGCCCTGGAACGCCCGAACCTGATGTTTTTGGACGAACCGACCAACCACCTGGATATTTTCATGCGCGAAACGCTGACTGATGCGCTGTCTGCCTACACGGGCACCCTGCTGCTGGTCACCCATGACCGCTACCTGATGCAGACCCTCGGCTGCCCGATCCTGTACCTGGAAGATGGCAAGGCGACTTTCTACCAGAACTTCCAGAAGCTGCATGACCGCGATACTTCCAAACAGCCGGAACCCGCCAAGCAGGAGGATAAGCCCCAGAAGGCAGGCTATGGCAAGGAGCAGCGCCGCCGCCGTGCCGAGGTGCGCACCCGCCTGAAAGCGCTGGAAACTGAGATCGAAGAGCTTGGCGCCCATATTGTTGAGCTGGAAAACGAGATCAACGACCCGGAGGTTCTGCGCGACCACCTGCTTTTGCGGGATAAGTGCGATGAACTGGATGATTCCCGCTTCCACCAGCAGGAACTGTATGACGAGTGGGAAAAGCTGGCAGAGGAACAGGACCGCATGGATGCAGAAAGTGATTCCTGAAAAACGCGTTGAGCGCTGCATCTGGCACACCGGCCTGGAGGCCCTTTTTGCGGCAGATCCGGCTGCAAAAAATGAGAAACATTAAAAACAGTAATGAAACTGTAACTTGCTTTCCTGATAAAAAGCGGTATACTATTTTTGATATTGGGCTTGTGCGGCTGGGCAGGTGCGCTGCATCATCCACCGCCAGCTATTTTGCATGTGTGCCGGTGCTTTGCCGGCTGGAGTAAAACACGCTACGCTTTTTTACTAACCATGCGCAGCAGTAAGAAACAGGCAGGGAATACACTTTGCAGACAACGATCATCATAGCAACACATAAACCGTACTGGATACCGGAAGACCCCATGTACCTGCCGGTACAGATGGGTCATGCCATCCACCCCGGCATTGGCTACATCGGGGACGATACCGGTGAAAATATTTCAGAGCGCAACGGCAATTTCTGCGAGCTGACGGGCCTGTACTGGGCGGCCAAAAACCTGGATTCCGATTATATCGGCATCGTGCATTACCGCCGTTACTTTGCCAGCCGCCTGCACCGTTTTGAGCGCAAAAAGCGTCGGGTCATCGGCCACGAGGAACTCAACGCTATTTTGGCCACCACCAATGTTGTGCTGCCTAAAGAGCGCCACTATTTTATTGAAACCAATTATACCCAGTATATCCACGCCCACCATGAACAGGACCTGCGGGTGACCCGCGCCATCATCGAGCGCAAATGCCCGGAGTACCTGCCGGCGTATGACACCTACATGTCCAAAACGCACGGCCATCACTTCAATATGTTCGTGATGAAAAAGGAACTGCTGCAGCACTACTGCACCTGGCTGTTCGATATTTTGTTTGAGCTGGAAAAAGAGCTGGATATCAGCAGCTATTCCACCAATGATAAGCGGGTGTTCGGCTTTGTGAGCGAGCGCCTGCTGGATGCCTGGCTGATCACCAACAACATCGCCTATGAAGAGCTTGACGTTGTATATATGGAAAGCCAGCATTGGCTGCGCAAGGGGATGGCCTTTTTGAACCGCAAGTTCTTCCCCCACAAGGAGGCTCACAAATGAAACGCACGGCAGCGGTTATTGTAACGTATAACCGCAAGGCAATGCTGCAGCGCTGCCTGCGGGCTTTGTGTACCCAAACGGCCGGTGTGCCGGAACTGTGGGTGATCGATAATGCCAGCACGGACGGTACGGCCGAACTGGTGGCGCAGCTGAACCTGCCAACCATGCACTATTATAATACCGGCAAAAACCTGGGTGGTGCGGGCGGCTTTGCCTGCGGCATCCAGCAGGCAGCGTGTTCCGGGGCAGAGTATCTGTGGATTATGGATGATGACTGCCTGCCGGAACCGGATGCCCTGCAGCAGCTGCTGCTGGCGGATGCCGAACTGGACGGGCAGTACGGCTGGCTTTCCTCCCGCGCACTGGCGCCGGACGGTAAAGACCAGCCCATGAACCTGCAGCGCAGCACACCGTACAAAGATTTGGCAAGCTTTGCCGGGTCGCGGCAGCCCGCGGTTATGGCCAGCTTTGTTTCGCTGTTTTTGCGCAGCAGCACAGTGCAGCGCTTTGGCCTGCCCATTGCAGAATTTTTTATCTGGTCGGACGATTGGGAGTATACCCGCCGTATCTCCCGCAGCATGCCGTGCTATGTAATTCCCGCCAGCCGGGTGGTGCATGCAATGCAGAACGCCACGGTTGTCAACATTGCCACCGATACCCCGGACCGCTGGCCCCGCTACCGCTACTTTTACCGCAATGATGTGGTGCTTTACCGGCGGGAGGGGCTGCGTGGCTGGCTGTGGCTGATTGCCAAAGATGCCTGGCACAGCGTTCAGGTGCTGCGCCACGGCCCGCAAAAATGTGAGCGGCTGGGCATTATTTGGCGCGGTTTTTTTGCCGGAGTCAACTTTCACCCAACCGTACAAGGCTTACCCACACAGGAGCGATGAACAATACACCACACACAAACTGCCTGACCCTGCGCCTGCTGCATGCGGCAAAGGGGTACAAAGCGGTTGCTTTTGATATTTTCGATACCTTGCTCAAGCGGGATTGCACCTGCCCGGCGGATCTGTTCGCCCTGATGGAAGTTACCCATCAGGCGGCTCTCGGCTTTGCCGAGGCGCGCGTTGCCGCAGAGGCAGAAACCCGCCAGACCCTTGGCCGCGAGGTGACGCTGGCCGAAATTTATGCACATCCTGCCTTGCGGGGTACTGACCCCGCTGCAGAGTGCGCAGCGGAACTGGCTATGATTGCCCCCAACCGATCGGTAGCCCAAGCCGCTGCGGCCTGCCATGCCCGCGGGCAAAAGGTATATGCGGTTTCGGATATGTATCTGCCTAAAGAGCAGGTCGAAGCCATGCTGCAAAAATGCGGGCTGGATTTTCTGGATGGAGTGTTCGTTTCCTGCGAGTACGGGGTGCAAAAGCGCAGCGGTAAGCTGTTCAAGCTTTTTTTGCAGCAAACTGCCTTGCGCCCGGCGGAAGTCTTGTTTGTGGGGGATAGCCCCCGCGCGGATTTTGCCGGGGCAGCGCTGGCGGGTATCCGCTGCTTTTTGCTGCCGCAGCCAACCCCGCTGCCATACACCAAAACCCCGGCGGATGCCGTAGGTGGTGTCGCAATTGCCACCCTGCAAAACTGCTGCCAGAATCTAAGTCCCAGTGCTGCGCTGGGGGCAGAGCTGCTTGGCCCGCTGGCGGTTGGTTTTGCCACCTGGCTGCATGGGCAGCGCGCGGCTATACCGGGGGCAAAGCTTGTATTCCTGGCGCGGGATATGTACCTGGTGCGCCAGGTGTACCAGCTGCTGTACCCAGAAGAAGAAACCTTTTACCTGAAAGTATCCCGCCAAAGCCTTCTGCCCGCCCTGCTGCAATGCCCAATGAATGAGCAGGCGTTGGCACTTTTGGCGGATACCCTGCCGCGCCAGCAGCTGACCCAGCGGCAGATCGCAGCCTATGTTGGCTTTGATGCCCCGAAGGGGCACGCCACCAAAACCTATGACCTGCGCACCCGCCCCTTGCCGTGCCGCACCAAAGAGATGCTGCTGACCCTTGCGGCCCACAGCAAGCTGCCGGAAGGGGAACCGCTGCGCAGGCGGGCAGAGCAGGCAAGAGCATATCTGGAACAGGCGGGCCTGACGGATGGCCCGGTGCTGCTGGTGGATATCGGCAGCGGCGGAACCACCCAGCGTGTGCTGGAAGAACTGCTGCACACCCAGCTGTACGGCTGTTACCTTGCCTGCGATGCGCGCCTGCACCAGAACCTGCCGCCGGAGCGCGCCAAAACATTTTTGTTTGACGGCTGCCCGGCCCCCCTATGGTACTGGGTGGGCCAGCCCATGCTGGAAGTTCTGCTCTCCGAGCCATGCGGCTCCACGGTGGGATACCACGCACAGGCCGGGCAGATGGTGCCGGAAATCGGGAAGGCGGGTGCAGATAATAGGGCAATCACCGCGCCGCTCTGGCAGGGCATGAGGGCTTTTGTTCAGCGCTGGCAGGCTGGCCCGCTGCGGGAAGTGCAAATTCCGCCGCAAACCTGCATCGCAGCGTTTTTGCAGATGGTGCAGGCCCCCCGCATGCAGGAGGTGCGCACCCTGGGTGAGATCACCGTGGAGGACGGCGGCAGCTGGAAGCTGGCTGCCCCAGCCAGCTGGGGCGCCTATCTGCACGCCCCGGCACAGATGAAACGGGATCTTGCCCAGGCGCGCTGGAAACCTGCGTTTTTGCAGCGCCTGTTTGGCGTGCCGCTGCCATACGGCAAGGTGTACGCTGCACTGAAACATAAAAAGTAAGCATTAAAATGGATATAGAATATAAACCAAAAGGCAGGTGAACCGTATGGAGCAGGCCCCATTGATCAGTATTATCATGCCTGTCTATAATGCCGGGGTGCTGCTGCATACCGCGGTGGAAAGCGTGCTGCGCCAGAGCTTTGCGGATTTTGAACTGCTGCTGGTGGACGATGGCTCCACCGATGGCAGTGCTGCGCTGGCCCATGAACTGGCCAAAAAAGATGGCCGCATCCGGGTGCTGGAACAGCCCAATGCGGGCATCTGCGCTGCACGCAACCTTGGCTTGCAGCATTGCCGCGGCCAGTGGTTCACCTTTTGTGATGATGATGATACCATGCTGCCCCATGCATTGGAAACCCTGCTGGTCCTTGCCAAATCAACCGGGGCGGATGTGGTGCGCGGCGGCTACCGCCTGCTGCGGGCCAATGCTGCAGGAACGGCTGTGGAGCTGCCCCACCCGCCGGGGCAGGCAATAATCATTCACAAGCCGGCGGGGCAGGGCTACCTGCAATTTTTGCAGCAAAGCGGGCCGCAGTTTGTCTGGAACGCTATGTACTGTACAAATCGGCTGGGCCATCTGCGCTTTGATGAAACCTGCCGCAAAGGGCTGGAAGATTTTGCCTTCAACGCGGCAGTGTTCCAGCAGGCAGATTCAGCCGCATATACGCCGCAGATCGTATATGAACACCTGGAGCGGCAGGGCAGTACCTCCGCCTGTGGGAACCCGGCAGCAGTGCAGGTACGGCTGCAATACCTGCCCCGGTGGGTGCAGGCGGAATATACCGCAGCCCGCGCCTGGTGCCCCCCGCAGCAGCTGCCAAAGGTGTGGAGCGCCCGCCAGGCAGAGTTTGTCACCTTTGTCATGCATCAGCTGCGGGATGGCCGCTTGCCGCCCAAAGCCAAAGCGGCTGCCTGGCGCAGCCTGCAGCAGGCGCTGGCAGCCTGCCCCCACAGCAGGCTTGACTTTTGGTATGCACTGCGGCACAACAAAAAACAGGGTGCCGCACTGTTTTTGTTCCGTACCCACCTGCAGGGGCTGTATGCCTGCCTGCCAAACCGGGAGGAGAAACTGCTACAATGAAAACCATCCTTGTTACCGGCGCAGCCGGTTATATCGGCCGCCATGTTGTAAAAAAAGCACTGGATATGGGCTACCGCGTCATTGCATCGGACTTTGCCTTTAAGGGCGTGGACGAGCGCGCAGAATTCTGCGATGTGCCTATTTTCAGCGGGGACAAAAATATTTATGCGGCGTTGGGCAAGCCTGATGTCTGCATCCATATGGCCTGGCGGGATGGGTTCCGCCACAATGCGCCCAGCCACATGAAGGATCTTTCCTCCCATGTTACCTTCCTGAACAATATGGCAGCGGGCGGCCTTTCGGATTTGACCGTGATGGGCACTATGCACGAAGTCGGCTATTGGGAGGGCGCTATTGAGGATGATACCCCCTGCAACCCCCTGAGCCAATACGGCATTGCCAAAAATGCCCTGCGCCAGAGCATGATGCTTTCTTTGCAGGGCAGCAGCTGCAACCTGCACTGGCTGCGCGCCTATTATATTACGGGCGATGAAGCCCATGGCAGTTCCATCTTTGCCAAAATCGCACAGGCAGAGCTGGACGGCAAAACAACGTTCCCGTTTACCAGCGGGCAGAATAAGTACGATTTTATTGATCTGGATGAACTGGCAACCATGATTGTGGCGGCCAGCGTGCAGAACAAGGTCAACGGCATCATCAACGTCTGCACCGGCCAGCCGCGGACCCTGGCTGACCGTGTGGAGCAGTTCCTGCGGGATAAAAACTATAAGATCAAACTGGATTACGGCGTTTTCCCGGACCGCCCGTATGACAGCCCCGGCGTTTGGGGCGACCCCACCAAGATTAACGCAATATTAAAAGATGCAGGTTTGGCATAACGATAACCGGAAAGGGTGACAGAATGAAACGACTGGGTATTTTTTTCTTTTACGAAAAAAACGGTGATGTGGATGATTTTATCACCTATTACCTGCGCGATCTTGCCCGTAACCTGACCGAGCTGATCGTTGTGTGCAACGGCAAGCTGAGCAAGCAGGGCCGTGCGGCATTTGAAGAATTTACCGATCAAATTATTGTGCGCGAAAACAAGGGCCTGGATGTGTGGGCCTATAAAACCGCGCTGGATCATTACGGCTGGCAGCGTTTGAGCGAATTTGACGAAGTGGTCATGACGAACTCTACCCTGATGGGCCCTGTGCGCCCCTTGAAAGAAATGTTTGACGCCATGGCCGAGCGCACCAACCTTGATTTTTGGGGCCTGACGATCCACCATGGGGCGGAGGGCAACCCCTTTAAGGGCAAACATCTTTATAATTACCTGCCGGTGCACATTCAGTCCCACTTTATTGTCTACCGCAAAAAGTTCATCCAGAGCAAAGAGCTGCAAAATTACTGGGATACCATGCCCATGATCGAAAGCTATACCGACTCTGTGCAGCGGTACGAATCGGTGTTTACCAAACAGTTTGCCGATAAAGGCTACCAGTGGGATGTCTATGTCAACACGGACGATCTGAAAGAGTTTACGGATTATCCGCTGCTTGTCTGCCCCACGCAGTTGCTGCGGGATAAAAAGTGCCCGCTGTTCAAGCGCCGCAGCTTTATGCATGATTTTGAGGCATACCTGAATGATACCGCCGGGGAGCCGGTGCGGGAACTGTACGCCTACCTGCGTGACCATACGGATTACCCGCTGGAGCTGATCTGGAAAAACATGATCCGCACCATGCACCCTTATGATTTTACCCGCAACCTGGGTCTGACCCGCCTGATTCCGGAAAGGGTACAGGATGAGGCCTGCGCCGCTGCCGTGCGCAAAAACCGCCGCATTGCGCTGTGCATGCACCTGTATTTTATGGATATGCTGCCCCAAAGCTGCGCCTTTGCCGCCAACATGCCGCCGGAGACTGACGTTTTTATTTCCACCAACACGCCGGAGAAAAAGCAGCAGATCGAAGAAGCGTTCCGCACCCTGCCGTTGCATGCCGTTACCGTAAAGGTGGTCGAAAACCGCGGCCGCGATGTGGCAGCGTTCCTGTGTGACCTTGCCCCCCAGATCCGGGAGTATGATTACGCCTGCTTTATGCACGATAAAAAGGCCATCCAGACCAAACCCGGAAGCGTTGGCGCCAGCTTTGGCTATGTCTGTAACGAGAATATCTGCAAAAACGCAGACTATGTGCTGAATGTGCTGACAGAATTTGAAAAAGACCCTTATCTGGGCCTGCTCTGCCCGCCGTTCCCCACGCATGGCGTGTATTTCATGAACATGTGCTCCAACGGCTGGGGCCCCAACTTTGATAATACCAAGGCCCTGATGAAAAAGCTGGGCATTGACCGCCCTATTTCCGGCGAAAAAATGCCCATTGCCCCCTTTGGCAGCGTATTCTGGTTCCGCGTAAAAGCATTGGCCCCACTGTTTGACCGCGGCTGGAAGCACGAGGATTTCCCGCCGGAGCCGCTGCCGCAGGATGGTACCATCAGCCATGCTATTGAGCGTATCTATCCCTTTGTGGCGCAGGGGGCAGGGTATTACCCCGCCCAGGCCATGAGCACTGATTATGCCGTTGCCCGCTGCGATTCCATGCAGGCATACGCGGGTGGTCTGGTCCGCCCGCTTGCCCGCGTGTTTGACTGCACCACCTTTGGCAGTGCCGCTGCCAGCGCCGGTGCTTTTGCCGCGCGCAAGCACTGGTTCGGTTTTGGAAACTATGGCCCGTATGAGAATTCCAAGCGCCGCCGCGCCCGCAACTGGCTGCGTAAGCGGATGCCGAAATCCGCTTACGAAAACATGATGCGCGTTAAGCGCACGGTGTTTGGCCCCCATGACGTGACCTATGAGGATTAAGCCAACCGCTATGAAAAAACGGCTGATCATCTATTTCAATTATCACCCCAACGGGCAGGCTGATGCAGCCTGCCGCTTTGCTGTACAGCAAATGGCCGCAGTGGGGCAGATGTTCTTTGTCAATAACGGCCCCTTGCAGCCGGAATCCCGCCAGTGGGCGCAAGGCTGCTGCCACACTGTGCTGGAGCGTGAAAACACAGGCTTTGATGTGGGGGCCTACCGGGACGCTGTTTTGCAGACCGGCCTAGATATGCTGCTGCAATACGATGAAGTGGTGCTGATGAACTATACCCTTGCCGGGCCGGTGGGGGATGTAGCTGCCATGTTTGCTGCGATGGATGGGCGCCCGGAGCTGGATTTCTGGGGCCTGACCCGCCACTATGCTATGCGCAGTCACCGCTTTGGCGGGGCGAAAGCCATGGTGCCGGAGCATATTCAATCCCACTTTGTTGTGGTGCGTTCCCGCATGATGGCAGACTTTTTTGCTTACTGGCAGGCGGCCGCCCTGCCCGCCAGCTATGAAGATTCCGTCCGCCTGCACGAAACGCAGTTTACCGCCCACTTTGCCGCCCTTGGTTACCGGTGGGATACCTTTGTGGATACAAAAGACCTGGCAAGCCTTTTCGTCAACCCCATTATGGCCTGCCCCAAGCTGCTGCTGGCGGACCGCGGGTGCCCGTTTTTCAAGCGCCGCAGCTTTTTTACCCCCTATGCGGATGAATTGCGCCGCACAGACGGCCAGGCCGCCGCAGAACTGTATGACGATCTGAAATCCGAGACGGATTACCCGGTGGATGACCTGCTGCGCGCACTTCTGCCGGTGCAGCCGCTGGCTGCCATGGCGCAAAACCTGCACTGGCATTATATCCTGCCGCAAACGGCGGGGGAGTGTGCGCCCATTCTGCTGGATGCCAACACTTTGGCAAAAGGCTGCGCCCTGCAGCCGGACGCCGTCTACTGCCTGCCGCTGCCGCGTGCTGCCGGGGTGGAGGGTTATTATTATGCCCGGTCTATGCCAACCAGCCTGCAGCTGACCCAGGCGGCAGAACTGTTTGATGCCCACCCGCTGGTAGGTGTGCTTGGCCCGGCTCTGCCGCTGTATGCGGGCTGCGCCGCCGAAAAAGCCCGGCGCTGGCAGCAGCAGAAACCTGCCGTACAGGCAAAACTGTCTGCGCTGGATTGCCCGCTCCCTCTGGATGAAACCCCGCCGCCGCTGCCCAATGGCGGCTGTCTGTTGGTGCGGGGGGCGGCATTCCCGCAGGGGCTGCCGCCGCTGCAAACGGAGTCGGATTTCTGGCTGGTGCCGCTGCTGGCCCAGTATAACGGCTATGCCAGCGCTACATTTGAAACCGCCGCCCAGTGTGCGGCCCGCGCCGATGTGCTGGATGCCGCCCTTGCTGCCCAGCGCGGCGTTGGCCCAGTATTCCGCCTGATGGGCCGCACCGTCAAAAATGCCCTGCGCAAACGAAAGGAGAGTGCCCGGTGAAAAAACAGCGCCTGTTTTATCTGGATCTCATCCGCGCTGTGGCGCTGGTGTGCATTCTGGTCATTCATTTCAATGCTGCCGTTACCGGGTATTTTACACTGCCGTCCAAACTGTTCGGCAGTGTGCTGCCCTTTAACATCTATTTGGGGGACTTTGGCTCCTCGCTGTTCTTTATGGTTTCCGGCGCGGCGCTGCAGTATACCAGCCCCGGCCAGGGAAGAGAGCCGCTCAATCTGGCGCACTTTTACCAAAAGCGCGCCAAGGCGGTGTACCCCATGTTCTGGCTGGCGTGGTGTATATTTTTTCCCATCCGTTTTGTCACAAAGCCGGGGTATTATGCCGCAGCCAAAACGCCCAGCCTGCTGCTGACGGTCTTGGGGCTGGATAATTTTGCCCAGGCCGCGGGCTGGGTCACGATGGATTTTGCCTGCGTGGGCGAGTGGTTCCTGGGCAGCATCCTGTTTTTGTATCTGCTGTTCCCACTGCTGCGCTGGGGGTTGCGCAAACAGCCGCTGCTGACTTGGGCCGTAGTGCTGGCGGCCAGCCTGCCGGTGCATTACATGGGGTGGGATGCCCGCCTGGTAGCAATCCATATCCCAGAATTCCTGCTCGGCATGGCGTTTGTACACTGGAAGCGCCCAGTGCGCCTTGGCGTGCTGGCCGGGTGTGCGGTGCTGCTGTTTACCCCCGCTGCGGCGGATGGCAAGGTGGCCTGTGCGCTGTTCAGTGCCGCGGCGTTCATTCTGCTGGCCGCACTGGGGGGCTGCATCCACTGGGTGCCGCTGCAAAATGCGTGTGCGCTCCTCAGCAAGTATTCTTATGCGGTCTTTCTGACCCACCATGTCATCATTCTGCGCCTGGTGGAAAACTTTGACCTGGCCGCCATGACCCGGCGGGATACCGCGCTCTTGTTTGGCGTTTACCTTTTGGCCGTTGCCGCGGTGTCGGCAGCGCTCTTCCGGCTGGATGCCTGGGTGCGCAGCAGTGCGGTAAAGCTGGCTGCTAAACCGGAATAACGTGCCCCATAATTTGCATTAAGATGAAAATGCCTGCTTTGCTGCAGGCATTTTTTCTGTGGTGAATTATGATCGAAATATCGCAGCGCCGCGGACACCTGTGCGGCAGAACCGGCAGGGAAAGCCCTGCTGTTTCACCTCCGGAACGAGGAAAGAATCAAAATTATTTCGGCTATGACTGTACAAAAAAAATCCTGTACGTTATAATACTAACAAAACCATTTGATCGCAAACCTAAAACGATATACCATAACTAAAATTGGAAAGGGGCGCATTTTCCGTGGAGCAGTTTTTCGTCAGCCTTGACAAGCTTGCGCGCGAATCCCATCTGACCGTTGCCTACACCCCCAAGGATCTTGACCAGTTCAAGGTCTATACCGCCGAGGTATACCGCCCCGGCATCATGCTGGCCGGTTACTATCAGTACTTTGACCGCACCCGGATCCAGATCATCGGCCTGACTGAGCTTTCCTACCTGAATGAGCTGGACCCGGAAATCCGCCGTACCCATCTCGAAAAGCTTTTCTCTTTCCAGCCGCCGGCAGTCATCCTGACCCGCGGGTTTGAGCCGTTGCCGGAAATGATGGAGTTTGCCCAAAAGTACGGCGTGCCACTGCTGCAGTCGGCCGAAATGACCTCCCCGCTGATGAGCTCCCTGATCCAGGCGCTGAGCACCGAGCTCGCCCCCCGCATCACCCGTCACGGCGTGTTGGTGGAAGTATACGGCGAAGGCATCCTGATCCTTGGCGACAGCGGCGTTGGCAAAAGCGAGACGGCCATTGAGCTGGTCAAGCGCGGCCACCGCCTGATTGCGGACGATGCTGTGGAGCTGCGCAAGGTTTCCAGCAGCAAGATCATGGGCATGGCACCGGAGAACATCCGCCACTTTATTGAGCTGCGCGGCATCGGCATCATCAACGTGGCGCGTCTGTTTGGTATCGGCGCGGTCAAAAACAGCGTTGAGGTGGAAATGGTCATTGAGCTGGAAGCCTGGGACCGCACCAAGAATTATGACCGCACCGGCCTGGAAAGCAATACCTATGATATCCTTGACGTTAAGGTGCCCAGTATGCTGATCCCCGTTATGCCCGGCCGTAACCTGGCCGTTATCCTGGAAACTGCAGCCATCAACAATCGCCAGAAAGAGATGGGCTATAATGCGGCGCAGGAACTGCTCAACCGCCTTGGCTTGCAGAACGATGTAAGCGGGTTCTGAGCCTGACTGTAAATTATCATTTTATCACTAGAAACGGAAGTACCATCTGTATGCAGATCATTGCGGATCTTCACACCCATACTTTAAGCGCTACCCATGCATTTAATACCTTAGATGAAATGGCTGCCAAAGCCGCCGCCCTCGGTTATGCGGCGCTGGCCATTACCGACCACGGCCCGGCTATGCCGGATGCCCCGCACATGTGGCATTTTGCCAACCAGACGGCTCTGCCGCTGGTACTGCACGGCGTTGCGATGATGTACGGCGCGGAGGCCAATGTGATGGACACAAACGGCGGGCTGGATTTTGCCCAAAGCCGTTTGCGGGCGCTGGATTGGGTTGTGGCATCCATCCACAGCCCCTGCATCCCCGGTCTGCTGACCGAAAAAGAAGCCACCCGCCTGTGGCTGGCTGTGGCCGAAAACCCTTATGTGGATTGCATCGGCCATTCCGAGCAGCAGAATTACCGCTATGACTATGACCTTGTAACCAAAGCGTTCGCCAAAAACCATAAGGTTGTGGAGCTCAACGGCAATTCCGTCAATGTGCGGCGGGATGGTATCCCCAACATGAAGCTGCTGCTGGCCGCCTGCCTGAAAAACGGCTGCCATATTGCGCTGGATACCGACGCCCACAGCACCACCCAGCTGCAAGGCAACATGCCCCCGCTGCTGGCACTGCTGGAAGAAATGCAGTTCCCGCAGGAACTTGTGGTAAACGCCACGCGGCAGAACCTTGTAAACGAGCTAAAACTGCACGGCCGCATCTGTGCAGAATATATAGGAGGAGAAATCTTATGAAATACACCATTGGTATCGATCTTGGCGGCACTACCATGACGGCAGGCCTTGTTGACGAAGCTTACAACATTGTGGGAAAAATTACCCGCCCGACCCGCCTGCCGCGTCCGGCGCAGGATCTGGAGCAGGCACTGGCAGATTTGTGCCGTGCGGTTGCCAAAGACTGCAAGATTGATTTTGCAGATGTCAGCTATGTGGGCATCGGTACCCCGGGCAGTGTGAATTTTACCACCGGCTTTGTGGGCTATAACACCAACTTCGGCTACTATGACTGGAACCTGGGGCCTGACCTGGAAGCTCTGCTCGGCTGCAAGGTCTATGTAGAAAACGATGCCAACGCAGCAGCATTTGGCGAATACATCGCAGGCGGCGCAAAGGGCTTCAAGGATGCCGTTGTTATCACGCTGGGTACCGGCATTGGCAGCGGCATTATCCTGGGCGGCAAGATTCTGCGCGGCTTCAACTTTGCTGCTGGCGAGATGGGCCATACCGTGATTGTAAAGGGTGGACGCAAGTGCAACTGCGGCCGTTACGGCTGCTGGGAACGTTATGCTTCCTCCCGCGCTCTGTCGGAGGATGCCCGCGAAGCAATGACCCGGCACCCCGAGAGCATGATGTGGAAACTGGCGGGGGACATCGACCATGTGAACGCAAAGATCCCCTTTGACGCCATGGAGGCCGGGGATGCAACCGCCAAGGCTGTTGTGGATAATTGGATCGAATATGTTGCCTGCGGTATTTCCAACGTGGTGAATACCTTTGAGCCGGAAGCCATCTGCATTGGCGGCGGTGTTTCCAATCAGGGAGAAACCCTGCTGGCACCCATCCGCAAGTATGTGGAGGAAGAAACAAAAAACATTACCACCGGCAAAATGCCCGCTATTCGTGCCTGTGTGCTGACTAACGATGCCGGCGTGATCGGCGCGGCAGCCCTGGCAAATTCTATCTGAGCCGTTTGTGAGGTTTGCTTATGAACGAGCAATTTCTTGCAGCTTTGCAGGCAGAAAACCTGCCTGTCAGCCTTGATGAATCCCTGGGGCGGCACACAACGTTCCGCATTGGCGGCAATGCAGACTTTTTTTGTGTGCCTGCCACGGTAACGCAGCTGACCCGTATTCTGGAACTGTGCCGCCAATATCAAGTCCGCACCTATCTGCTGGGCAACGGCTCAAACACACTGTTTTCGGATGCAGGGTTCGGCGGGGCGGTTATCTGCCTGACGGGGTTCAACTCCCGCTTTTCCATGCAGGCCCAGCCGGATGGCAGCACCAAGGTGCTGGCCCCGGCTGGCATGATGCTTTCCGCTCTTTGCAACACCGCCCAGAAGGAAAGCCTGGCCGGGCTGGAATTTGCCTTCGGCATTCCCGGCACGGTGGGCGGGGCTGTGTATATGAACGCGGGCGCTTACGGCGGAGAAATAAAGGACGTGCTGACAGCTGTTACGTTCCTGGACGAAAACCTGCATCTGCAAACCCTGCCTGTGCAGGAACTGCAGCTGGGTTATCGCACCAGTATTTTTGAGCGGTGCTCCTGGTGCATCCTGGAAGCGGAATTTACCCTGCACCCCGGTGATGCACAGGAAATCCATACCGCCATGCAGGAATATATGCGCCGCCGCAAAGAAAAGCAGCCGCTGGAATACCCGTCCGCCGGCAGTACCTTCAAGCGCCCTGTGGGCCAGTTTGCCGGCAAGCTAATCGAGGACTGCGGCCTGCGCGGTTTCCGCGTGGGCGGGGCAGCCATCAGTGAAAAGCACTGCGGCTTTGTGGTCAACTTGGGTAATGCCACCTGCGCGGATGTTGTCAGCCTGACGGAGCAGGTGCGGCAGATCGTGCTGGAAAAAACCGGCTGCACCCTGGAACGCGAGATCCGCGTGGTGGAATAACCATGCCGCATCTTGATGCCTGCCAGGCAAGGAACGGTATTCCGCCCCGCTGAATGAGAGAGGAACAACAGGATGAACTTTTTGATCGTAACCGGCCTTTCCGGCGCAGGCAAGTCCATGGCGGTCAACGCGCTGGAAGATATCGGATTTTTCTGCATTGATAATATCCCGGCGGGCCTTTTGCCCCGTATCCTGGACTTTGCCCAGCAGGGCGAAAACCAGCTCAGCCGCGTTGCGGTCGTGATGGACATCCGCGGCCTGCATTCTGTTCAGGAAACCAATGAGGCACTGGAAGCGCTGGACGAAAAGAAAATGCCTTATGACATCCTGTTCCTGGATGCCAGCGATGCCGCCATCCGCCGCCGCTATAAAGAAACCCGCCGTGTGCATCCCATGACCATCAGCGAGGGGATCCCGGTCAGTGAGGCAATCACCAAAGAACGGCAGATATTGCAGCCCCTGCGGGAACGTGCAAAATATGTGATCGATACCTCTTTGCTTTCTACCGCACAAAACCGGGAACGTGTTTCCAGCCTGTTTTTGCAAAAAGGTCAGTGTGCCATGTCTATCAACGTGGTTTCCTTTGGTTTCAAATACGGTCTTCCGCAGGAAGCGGACATCGTGTTTGATGTGCGCTGTCTGCCCAACCCGTTCTATGTGCCCGAGCTGAAAGAAAAGACTGGCCTGGACCAGGAAGTGGTGGACTATGTGATGAAGTTCCCTGAATCGCAGGAGCTGCTGCGCCGGATAGAGAGCTTTCTGGAATATGCGCTGCCGCTGTATGTTAAGGAGGGCAAAAGCCAGCTGATGATCGCCATTGGCTGCACCGGCGGCAAGCACCGTTCTATCACTTTTGCCCGCAAGATCGGGGAGTACTGCACAAAGCTTGGTTACCAGCCCAGCGTGCAGCACCGCGATGCCCGCCGCACGGCCTGATACATCCCAAATCTCCCGATAAAGAGAGTGTGAACACCAAACGTGAGTTTTTCCCAAGACGTTAAAAACGAGATACTGCACCGCAAAATCGTGCGTAGCTGCTGTGTTACCGCAGCAGCTTACGCGGTTGCCTGCTTTGGCAAGTATTTTGATGACCGCGGCGTGGTTTTGCAGACCGAAAACGAGGGCATTGCCCAGCTGGCACAAAAGCTGTATGCCCGCTGCGGCATTACCGGTACCGTAATTTCCAAGGAGCGCGGCACCGGCCTGATTTATGAGTTCAGCGTAAAAGACCCCGAACAGGTACAAAAAATGCTGAACCTGTTCGGCCACACTGGCCGCGAAACCACCCTGCGCATCCGGCCGGACTGCTTCAAATGCCAGAAATGCGGGTCATTTTTCATTTCCACTGCATTTTTATGCTGCGGTACGGCAACCGACCCGGAAAAGGAATATAACATTGAGTTCCTTTCGCCCCGGCACTCGCTTTCGCAGCAGCTGGAGGGCATTCTGGCCCAGTATGAGTTCAATCCCCACCGTGCCGTGCGCAAGGGGGCCAACACCGTATATGTCAAATCCAGCGACCATCTGGAAGATCTGCTGACCTTTATGGGCGCGGGCAATGCCGCCATGCGCATCATGGAACAACGCATGTATAACGATATGCGCAATAAAACCAACCGCCTTTCCAACTGCGAAACCGCCAACATGGGCAAAACCGTACAGGCAGCCGTGCAGGTGCGCCTTGCGATTGAGACGCTGGAAGAGGCCGGCGCGCTGGAAACCCTGCCCAAACCATTGCAGCAGGCAGCCCGCCTGCGGATGCAGTACCCCGAAATGCCGCTTGCCAAACTGGCGGAAAAGTTTGACCCGCCTGTCAGCAAAGCAGGGCTTTCCCACCGGTTCAAGCGGATCCAGGAAGCAGCCGCTCGCCTGAACGCCGCTGCATCAGCACAGCCGGAAGAGCAGGAAAATCTTAAAGAGCCGGAACCGGCAGGACAGGACATCGCACCATCTCCGCAATAAACCACGCAAAGCCGCTGCGTAACTGCTGCGGCTTTTCCGCATTTTACCACAGCAGCAAAGGGATACATTATGCCAGAAACCACGCCACACCAACCGCAAAGACAGTTCACCCACCTGCACCTGCATACTGAGTACAGCCTGCTGGATGGCGCCTGCCGTATTGACCGCCTGTTTGACCATATCAAACAGCTGGGCCAGACCGCCGTTGCCATTACCGACCACGGCGTTATGTACGGCTGCGTTGCCTTTTATGATGCAGCCAAAGCCGCAGGCATCAAGCCGATCATTGGCTGTGAGGTGTATGTTGCCACCCGCACCCGCTTTGATAAGGTCAACCGCATTGACGGCAACAACCACCTGATCCTGCTCTGCAAAAATGAAACCGGGTATAAAAACCTGATCAAAATGGTATCCGCCGGTTTCTTGGAGGGCTTTTATTCCAAGCCGCGCATTGACCATGACCTGCTGGAGCAGTACCACGAAGGCCTGATCTGCCTTTCCGCCTGCCTTGCCGGTGAGGTCCCTCAGGCGATTCTGGCAGGGGACTATGAGCGCGCCAAGCAGATTGCTCTTTACTATAACGATCTGTTCGGCCAGGGCAACTATTATATTGAGCTGCAGGACCACGGCCTGGAAGAAGACACTACCGTTCTGCCGCAGCTTATCCGCCTTTCGCGGGAGACAGGCATCCCCATGGTTGCCACCAACGACTCCCACTACATCACCCGCGAGGACGCCAAGATGCAGAGCATTCTGCTGTGCATCCAGACCGGCAAAACCGTCAACGATGTGGACCGCATGGAGTTCCAGACCGAGGAATTCTATGTAAAAAGCACCGATGAAATGTATGACCTGTTCTCCATGGTGCCGGAAGCCTGCGAGAACACCAACAAAATTGCAGAACAGTGCAACTTTGACTTTGTGTTTGGCGATACCAAGCTCCCGTATTTCAAAGCTCCGGACGGCATGGAAAACCAGGAATACTTTGAAAAGCTCTGTTATGAGGGCTTGGAACGCCGCTACCCCGGTAAGGTAACGGATGCCTTGCGTGAACGCCTGGAATACGAGATTGGCGTGGTTAAAAAGATGGGGTACACCAACTATTACCTCATCGTGTATGACTTTATCAATTACGCCAAAAGCCGCGATATCCCGGTCGGCCCCGGCCGCGGCTCCGGTGCGGGCAGCCTGGCGGCCTATTGTGTCGGGATTACGGACATTGACCCCATCCGCTACAGTTTGATTTTTGAACGCTTCCTGAACCCGGAACGTGTCTCTATGCCGGACTTTGACGTTGACTTTTGTTACGAGCGCCGCCAGGAAGTGATTGATTACGTCAACCGCAAGTATGGCCGTGACCATGTGGCACAGATCGTGACCTTTGGAACTATGGCCGCCCGTGCCGCCGTGCGCGATGTCGGCCGCGTGATGGGTATGCCATACCAGGATGTGGATAAGGTAGCCAAGCTGATTCCTACTGAACTGAAAATGACGCTGAACCATGCGCTGGAGGTTTCGCCGGACCTGAAAGCCATGTATGACGCTGAACCCCAGGTGCATGAGCTGATCGATACCTCGCTGAAAGTGGAGGGCATGCCGCGTCACGCTTCCACTCATGCGGCGGGCGTTGTGATTACCCGCGAACCGGCTACCGAGTATGTGCCGCTTTCCACCAACGATGGTCTGCCGGTTACCCAGTTCAACATGGTGGAAATTGAGCGCCTTGGCCTGCTCAAGATGGACTTCCTTGGCCTGCGCACCCTGACCGTTATCCATGATACCGAAGCCGCCGTGCGCCTGCATGAACCGGATTTCCGCATTGCCAACCTGGATTATGACGATGCCGCTACGTATGCTATGCTGGAACGGGGCGAAACAGAGGGCATCTTCCAGCTTGAATCTACTGGTATGACCCAGGTGCTGGTCAGTATGCACCCCCGCAGCCTTGAAGATGTCATCGCCCTCATCTCGCTGTACCGCCCCGGCCCCATGGATTCTATCCCGACCTATCTGCGCAACCGCAGGGAGCCGGATAAAGTCACCTATAAAACACCCCAGCTGGCCCATATCCTGGATGTTACCAACGGCTGTATCGTTTATCAGGAACAGGTCATGCAGATCTGCCGCGAGCTGGCAGGTTTCAGCTTTGGCCAGGCTGATAACGTGCGCCGTGCCATGAGCAAAAAGAAGCATAAAGTCATGGAAGCCGAGCGAGAGCACTTTGTGCATGGCTGCACTGAGCCGGGCAAAGAGTGCGCCGGGTGTGTGAAGAACGGGATCCCGGAAGCCGTGGCCAATGAGATTTATGACGATATGGTCAGTTTTGCTTCCTATGCGTTCAACAAATCTCATGCGGCCTGCTATGCCTATGTGGCATTCCAGACAGCCTATCTCAAGTGCCATTACCCGCGCGAGTTCATGGCTGCGCTGTTGACCAGCGTACTGGACAGCACCGCCAAGGTGATTGAATATTCGTCCGAATGCCAGCGCCTTGGCATCAAGGTTTTGCCGCCGGATATCAATGTATCTCGCGGCGGCTTTACGGTGGACGGGCAGAGCATCCGCTTTGGCCTGAACGCCGTCAAAAGCGTTGGCCGCGATTTGATTGAAGCGGTCATCAAAGAGCGCGAAAGCCGCCCATTCCGCAGCCTGTACGATTTCTGCAAGCGGATGCGCAGCAACATGCTTAACCGCCGTGCACTGGAAAATCTGATCAAAGCCGGTGCCTTTGATACCCTGGAACCCAGCCGCCACGGCATGATGGAAAGCGTGGAAACGGTACTGCGCATTGTTGAAAACGATGCCCGCCAGAATCTGGATGGCCAGCTGGATTTGTTCAGCGCCGTGGCCGGTGCCGAGGAAGCCCCCCAGAACGATGATTATCAGGTGCCCAACCTGCGTGAGTATGATTCCGGCGAGCTGCTGAAAATGGAAAAAGAGGTCTCGGGCCTGTACCTGTCCGGCCACCCGTTGGATGCTTACCGGGAAAAGATCGAAAAAATCTCCACCTGTACCATCGCTCAGCTGCAGGGAGAGAATGCCAGGGATTTTGATAACCAGACGGTTACCCTGGTATGTACCGTGGTCAAAAACAAGATCATGACCACAAAGTCCAATACGTTGATGGCCTTTACTACCATTGAAGATCTGACCGGCACAATGGAGCTGTTGGTGTTCCCCCGCGTGCTGACCAGCTGCCGTGCGTATTTGCAGGAAAACGCCGTTGTTGTCACCACTGGCCGCGCTTCCGTTAAAGAGGATGAAGGCACCCGCCTGATCGTGGAAAGCGTACTGCCGGTCGATGGTTATGATCCATCCCAAAGCTTTGGCCAGAACCGTTCCCAGCGCATCAGCGCGGCAGCAGGGGATACGGCTGCCCAAAGCATATGGCTGCTGGTGCCCTCGCGGGAATGCGCCCAGATGCACAAGGTGGAAAACCTGCTGCAAAATATTTTTGACGGCCCCACACCCGTATATTTCAAATTTGAAGATTCCGGCCAGCGGGTGCGTGCGCCGCAAAGTATGTGGGCCATGGATCACCCGCTGCTGCGCCAGGAGCTGGAACGCATCCTGGGTGCTGACCATGTAAAGTTCACAACGGCACAAGCGGCAAAATAAATCCATGTACTTTGCGCGTTTTATCCATAAAATTGGGCCGCTGGTATGGTATAATAGCAGGCAGGGGAGTATGTTAAAAAATAGGCAGGTTGCCCGGTGGTACGCCGGAAAATGCCTGCCGGGGAAAACCAGTTTTGCGTTTTCTTCATTGGGCCGCTCTGCGCGGCTCAACTATAACAGGAGGACATTTTTATGGCTAAGGAAATCAAAACCATCGGTGTACTGACCAGCGGCGGCGACGCCCCCGGCATGAATGCAGCGGTACGCGCCATTGTCCGCGCAGGCATCTCCAAGGGCTACCGCATGATGGGCATTCAGCGCGGTTATAACGGCCTGATCAACGGCGAATGCTACGAGATGAACGTCCGCAGCGTGTCGGAGATCATCCACCGCGGCGGTACGATTCTGTATACTGCCCGCTGCTTGGAGTTTAAAACCAAGGAAGGCCAGGCCAAAGGCCTTGCACGCTGTAAGGAACTTGGCATTGATGCCCTCGTGGTCATCGGCGGCGACGGTTCTTTCATGGGCGCCCGCGCATTGGCGAACCAGGGCATTCCCTGCGTTGGCATTCCCGGCACCATTGATAACGATATTGCCTGCAGCGAGTATACCATTGGCTATGATACAGCCATGAATACCGCGGTAGAAGCCATTGATAAATTGCGTGATACCACCCAGAGCCATGACCGCTGCAGTGTTGTTGAGGTTATGGGCCACCATGCAGGCTATATTGCGCTGAACGTCGGTATTGCTACCGGTGCTTTGGCCGTGCTGTTGCCGGAGCGTCCGTTTGACTTTGAGCGTGACATTCTCCAGCGTATGCGCCAGACCCAGGTCACCGGCAAAAAGCACTTCATCATCATTGTGTCGGAAGGCGTTACCGATGCCCAGACCCTGGCCAACCAGATCCAGGCTGCAACGGGTGTTGATTCGCGTGCAACTGTTCTGGGCCACATCCAGCGCGGCGGTTCGCCTACTGTGCGTGACCGTGTGAATGCCTCCCTGATGGGTTACCATGCAGTGGATCTGCTGGATAAGGGCATTTATAACCGCGTGGTTGCCCTGTCCGGCGGTAAGATCGTGGACTATGATGTCAACGTGGCGTTGTCGATGCACAAATACCTTGACCCGATGGAGATCGAAGTGGCACAGGCAATTTCCATCTGATGCGGTAAGTCCGTGCGGCCCTGTATATGGGCCGCATTTTTTTGTAAAGGTGCATATTTTGCGCCGTGCAGGCAAGAATTTTCGCATAATGAAAAAAAGTTCTTGCATTTTGCTGCACCTTGTGCTACTATACTATAGCAATACACACGCATTGCGTTGTTTTTTTGTGCCTTTTTTGCCGTAACACGTAAAAAGGTTAGAAAACAAGTACGCGATGCGGAGGGTAAAAAACTAAATTTTGGAGGAAATTAACTATGGCAGTCGTATCTATGAAACAGCTTCTCGAAGCCGGCGTGCATTTCGGTCATCAGACCCGCCGCTGGAACCCCAAGATGGCAAAGTACATCTTCACCGAGCGCAACGGCATCTACATCATTGACCTGCAGAAGACCGTAAAGAAACTCGATGAGGCTTACAACTTTGTCCGCGATGTTGCTGCTGACGGCGGCGAGATCCTGTTTGTTGGCACCAAGAAGCAGGCTCAGGAGTCCATCCGTGACGAGGCTACCCGCTGCGGCATGCACTATGTCAACGCTCGTTGGCTGGGCGGCATGATGACCAACTTCCGCACCATCCGTAAGCGCATCGATCGTATGGAGCAGCTGAAGACCATGCAGGCCGACGGCACCTTCGATCTGCTGCCCAAGAAGGAAGTTGTCAAGCTCGAGCTCGAGATGGAGAAGCTGGACAAGTACCTGGGCGGTGTCAAGAACATGAAGACCCTGCCGAAGGCTATGTTCATCGTTGACCCCCACAAGGAGCGCATCGCTGTCTCCGAGGCCCGCAAGCTGAACATCCCCATTGTTGCTATCGTTGATACCAACTGCGATCCCGATGAGATCGATTACGTCATCCCCGGCAACGACGACGCTATCCGCGCTGTCAAGCTGATCTCCGGCGCTATGGCTGATGCTGTGCTGGAAGGCAAGCAGGGTAAGCAGGATGCTCCCGCTGCCGAAGAGGCCGCCAAGGCTGAATAAGCCCGATCCCGCCCGAAACTGTTTGTACACCTAAATTCAGAAAGGACGAATGAACATGGCTGTTTCTGCAAAGGACGTTATGGAACTGCGCCGCCAGACTGACTGCGGCATGATGGAATGCAAGAAGGCTCTTGTCAAGGCTGATGGCGACATCAATAAGGCTATCGAGATTCTGCGTGAAGAGGGTCTGGCTACTGCCGCTAAGAAGGCTGGCCGTATCGCTGCTGAAGGCATGGTTTACGCTGTTGCCACCGCTAACGGTGCTGTTGTTGTTGAAGTCAACGCTGAGACCGACTTTGTTGCCAAGAACGATAAGTTCGTTGAGTTCACCAAAGATCTGGCCAATGTTGTTGCTGAGCAGAAGCCCGCTGATGTTGAGGCTCTGATGGGCTGCAAGATGGGCGAAGGCACTGTTGACGAAGCTCTGAAGGCTCTGATTCTGGTCATCAAGGAGAACATCAAGGTTCGCCGTTTTGCTTCCTATGAGGGCCATTGCGCCGCTTACGTTCACGGCGGCGGCACCCACGGCGTTATCGTTAAGTTCGATACCACCGATGAAGTTGCTGCTAAGCCGGAGTTCGTTGAGTTTGGTAAGGATATTGCAATGCAGATCGCTGCTGCAAACCCGAGCTACCTGAACCGCGAGGCTGTGCCTGCTGAGGCTATCGAGAACGAGAAGAAGATTATCATCGCTCAGATGGCTAACGATCCGAAGGCCGCCAACAAGCCCGACGCTATCAAAGAGAAGATGGCTACCGGCCGTCTGGGCAAGTTCTACAAGGAGAACTGCCTGGTCGATCAGGCTTTCATCAAGGATGGCAACATGGACGTGAACGCCTATGTGAACGCTACCGCTAAGAAGCTGGGCGGCGATATCAAGATCGTCGAGTACACCCACTTCATCAAGGGCGAAGGCCTGGAAAAGCGCGTTGACGACTTCGCTGCTGAAGTTGCCGCTGCTGTTAAGGGTTAATTAGCTGATTGCTTTCTGAAAGAGCACTTTGAGAGTTTACCTCTTAGGGTGCTCTTTTTTGTTTGCTTTTGAGTGGTAAAATTTGGAACGCTATCTCCAGAAAAGCCACCTGCCTTTGTTCAGCTAATCCGACTTTTGTGTCTCTTTCACGCCTGTGATTATCCTCAATTTCTGCCAGTATCCTATCCGAAACTCTACCATGACCAATGGCATCGTCCTTGATCCGTTCCTCGGCGGCGGCTCTACGCTGATTGCCGGTGAGAAAACAGACCATGTGTGCCGGGGCATTGAGTTTGACCCGAAGTTCGTGGATGTCATCGTGAAGCGGTACATCGTAAATATAAAGTGGCTTTTTTGTGCTGAAGTTGAAGCTTTTTCTTGTCCAATCCCCCCTAAAGGAATATAATAAAAAAGACAAAATTCAAAAGGAGCTACCGACATGAATTCCACGCAAGACAGCACAGCACCCCAAAAGTCACTCTTTGCACGGTATCAGGAGCACATCACCAGCGCAATTTTTATCGGCCTGGTGCTTGGTATCCTGACCGGGCTTTTCCTGGCAAGCCGCTTTGATGTGGTCCTGACCGTTACCACATTGCTTGGCAGCATTTACATGAATGCGCTGAACATGATGATCTTTCCGCTGGTGTTCTGCTCCATCGTGGTGGGCATTACCAGCATCGGCAACGCCAAAACCACCGGCAAAATCACCGGCGGTGCCATGATATTTTTCCTGTTCACTACAGCGCTGGCAAGCTTTGTGGGGCTGATTATCCCCAGAGCCATCAACCTTGGAAAAGGCGTCCGGTTTGAAATGGCAACCTCCGATATCGAGGCCAGCAAAATGACCAGCATTCTTGACACCGCCAAAAACCTGATTCCCGCCAATCCGGTGGCTGCTTTTGCCAACGGCAATATGCTGCAGGTGCTGACTTTTGCGGTTATCATCGGCTTTACCCTTGTTGCAATCGGCGAAAAAGGCGAGCCGCTGCTGAAAGTGATTGAATCCGGCAACGAGGTTTGCCTGAAAATCATCAGCACCGTGATGTACTTTACCCCCATCGGCGTTTTCTGCACCATTGTTCCGGTGGTGGAAGCCAACGGCACGGAAACCATTCTTTCCCTCGCAACCCTGCTGGTCATTCTTTATGTTACCTTCTTCTCATTTGCCGCTATCGTGTATGGCAGTTCCGTCAAGTTCCTTGGCAAGGCAAGCCCGGCAAAGTTTGTTAAAGCCTGCCTGCCGGCAGCTCTGAACGCCTTTGGCACCTGTTCCAGTTCGGCCACCATCCCCCTCAGCAAGCAGTGCATGGAGGACGAGATGGGCGTATCCGATAAAATCACCAGTATCGCTATCCCTCTGGGCGCAACGGTCAACATGGATGCTGTTTCCATCGTGTTGTCGTTCATGATCGTGTTTTTCGCCAACGCCTGCGGCGTTGAGGTCAGTACCTCCATGATGATTGTGATCCTGCTGGCAAATGTGATCTTGTCCGTGGGCACCCCCGGCATCCCCGGTGGTGCGATCGCTTCGTTCGCCGCGCTGGCTACCATGGCGGGTCTCCCGGCTGGCGTGATGGGCGTTTATATCAGCATCAATACCCTGTGCGATATGGGCGCTACCTGCGTGAACGTTATTGGCGATATGGCAGGCTGCGTGGTGCTGAAAGAGAAAATTAAGCTGGATGACTGACACAGTTCCCACAAAACAAAATAACAAGTTACATTTGGGCGGGCAGCGACGAAAAACAACTGCCCGCCTTTTTGCTGCCTGCTTTGCTTTCAGCGGAAAAGGATGCTAAAATAAAGCAGTTGAAAAATCACACCGGAAGGGGAGCGCACAAAAACGCAAGATGGACGATAAAATAAAGAATACCTCAAAGCCCGGCGTGGCATATTATCATCTGCCGGGGCTGTTTGAATTTTATGGGCTGTACCGCATGTTTCTGCCGCTGTTCTATCATCACAGAGAATATTTTTACAACTGGTGCGCCATCGGCTCCATTTATGGGGCTCTGGGCGACTGCATCTGGGGTGGCGGCCGCACAAGTTTTGGCGTGCAGGACCCCGAAGATGTTCTGGATCTGATGCGCGAATATGGGATATCCGCCCGGCTGACATTCAGTAACTCACTGCTGCGTGAAGAACACCTGGCGGACAAAAAGTGCAACGCCCTGTGTAAGCTGTTTGAAAATAACGGCGGCGCACAAAACGGCGTCATTGTCCATTCGGACTTGCTGCTCAGATATCTGGAAAGCCGTTATCCGGGGCTTTACTTTGTTTCATCTACAACCAAGGTGCTCACGGAATTCCCGCAGTTACAGGCGGAATTGAATCGGGATGACTTCCGCTATGTTGTGCCGGATTTCCGGTTAAATAAAGAATTTGAACAGCTGAACAACCTGCCCCAGCCCCAGAAAGATAAAGTGGAATTCCTTTGCAATGAATGCTGCTGGTTTGGCTGCAAGGACAGAAAGCGCTGCTATGAAAATGTAAGCCGTAAAAACCTTGGCGAAACCTGCCCCGACCACCGCTGTGCAGCCCCTGGCGCACAGGAAGGGTATCGCTTTTCAAAAGCAATGGACAACCCCGGTTTTATTGGCATCCAGGATATTCAAAATATCTATCTGCCCATGGGCTTTTCCAACTTCAAAATTGAGGGCCGCGGGCTTGGCAGTGCCTTAATTTTGGAGTTTCTGCTTTACTATATGACAAAGCCAGAATACCAGCTGCGCGTCCGCGAAGAAATTTATCTCAATAATATGCTAGACCTGTTCTGAATGGGGAAACGGCGCGATCGCTTTATTCAATATTTAAGAATTCAAATGTCAGTTTAGTACAGAAAAATTCTGGAATCCTCTTGCTCTCGTGCTACATGAGGGACGTATACGCAAGGTATCCCTTAAAAATAAAAAAGCAAATCGAAAGCGAGGCATGATGATCGAATGAATGATTTTGTTTATAACAGCGGCGTACGGATTATTATGCGATTGCGGAAAACTTGAACTGAACAGAATCCGAAAACCTGAACGGAAACCACATTTTTGCAGGCGGGCTGGCACGATTTGTGATATAATAGACAGCATACAAATCGAAGAGAGGGGAATGTTTTGATGGAACTGCAAAAAGGCCGCCCGATGGATACTACGGGCAGATTGGCCAAAGAAACCCGTACCTATGATTTACTGGATCGTCTTGGGATCGAATATAACCGCATTGACCATGCCCCGGCCATGACGATGGAAGTCTGCCAGGAAATTGACAAAACGCTGCAGGCGGTCATCTGCAAAAATCTTTTTCTTTGTAACCGTCAGGAAACCGCGTTTTACCTGCTGATGATCCCGGATACCAAGGTGTTCCACACCAAGGATCTATCCGCCCAGATCCACTCCGCGCGCCTGTCCTTTGCCAAGCCGGAATATATGGAAAAGTTCCTTGATATCACTCCCGGCTCGGTCAGTGTGCTGGGCCTGATGAACGATACCGAAAACCATGTGCAGCTTTTGATCGATGAAGATGTGCTGAACAGTGAATATGTGGGCTGCCACCCCTGCATCAATACTTCCAGCCTGCGCCTGCGCACAAAAGACCTGGTGGAAACCATTCTGCCCGCCATCCACCATGAATTTGTCCGGGTTAAACTGTAATTCCGTGGGGGTAAAGCAGAATGATTTTGATTATGGCAAAATGATGTGATGGCTTCGCCGATTTCTTACACATAAACCACTTTACAATCCAGAGTTATACCATATAGTGGTGCAACTGGCCAGGGGAGCTTTGCTTTTTTGAGTGATTCAAAAAGTGAAGTGTCCCTGGCATTCTTTTTGTCTTTTTCCATGCCTGCAGCAGGCAAAACTTACCGTAATACCGCGGTTGGTACCAGGGAACACACGGCCAAATGCCACATGCAGCCCGCTGCCCCGCGCCGGAATGCGGCGTAACGTTAGCAGCCAACGGCATGGATGCGGCGCACACTTTAACCTTGTTACTGACCACACCTCGTTTTATGAGCGTTACGGCTGGCAGTTTTACTGCATGGTGCAGGGCGATGGCGAGGAAGAGCCCTCGCGGCTGTATATCCATACGATGTAAAGCGTGTTATTGTTCGCTGTGCCCCGCAAGATGTCTGTAAGGTGCGATGCCCTCATTGCGCCGAGGAAGAACCCGAACGATTTATCATCCTCCCCAATAAAAGCATAAACAAAAAGCGGCGTGAACCCAATCACGCCGCTTTTTTAATCGTTAATGCAGATGATAAATATCGGATCGTCCCAATTATACGAAACCAAGCAATTTCTCTTAATACTCCGTCTCGCGGAACTTCAGGCTGCCGTTATCGCCCATTTCGTCCACAATGGCCAGGCTGGCCAGTTTGTAACCCTCGCGGCGCAGCTCATCGCCGCCCGGCTGGAAGCCTTTTTCAATGCAGATGCCGATACCCGCCACACTGGCTCCGGCCTGCTGGCAGACATCCAACAGACCGCGCATGGCCTTGCCGTTTGCCAAAAAGTCATCCAGAATCAGCACACGGTCGTTGGGACCAAGGAACTTCTGGGCCAGGGTGATATTGTAATCTTTGCCGTAAGTATAAGAATGTACCGTGGAAGTGTACACATCGCCATCAATGTTTTTGCTTTTGGCCTTTTTGGCAAACACCACGGGCACATCAAAGTGGCGAGCCGTCATGCAGGCAATCGCAATGCCGGATGCCTCAATAGTCAGGATCTTGTTTACTCCGTCATCCTTAAAAATGCGGTAAAACTCCTCGCCGATTTTATCCAGCAGGTCAACATCCAGCTGGTGGTTCAAAAAGCAGTCAACTTTCAGCACATTGCCCGGGCGGACCTGCCCATCGCGCAGAATGCGGTCTTCCAAAAGCTTCATCTTAAGATACCCCTTTCATGTTTACCAACTATTATGCCTAATTCCGCCGCGTTTTTCAACCCTTAAAACCAGGTTTTTCATTTTTTTATTACAAACTTTGTCAATATGGTAGTTTGATAATATTTTGTAACCAAACTTTGTGCAAAACCGCCACAAAGGCTTTGGATTCTATCTGCAATTTATGCCGATATTCCGTATTGAAGATTTGCCAACTTAGCGGTATACTTTAATTTAAATTACAGTTATGGGCTGTGCAACCCGTTCCGGCAGGCGTTTGCCCGCCGGAGGCTGTAAATCATTAGGAGGGAATAACAATGAACAAAAAGGTCATCAGTGCAATGCTGGCTGCTTCCATGGCTGTCAGCCTGGCCGCCTGCGGTTCCACCGCTACTTCCGAAGCTACTTCCGCTGTCTCTTCCGAGACCACCAGCACCGTCGCTTCCGGCGAGTCCGCTGCTTCCGGCTCCTACACCGGCACCCCCATCAAGGTTGGCGGCATCGGCCCCATCACCGGCGCTGCTGCAACTTACGGCAATGCTGTTAAGAACGCCGAAGAACTGGCTGTCAAAGAGATCAACGCCGCAAACGGCAGCGATGTTTTTGACTGGAAGTTCGAGGACGATGAGCACGATGCTGAAAAGAGCGTCAACGCTTACAACTCCCTGAAAGACTGGGGCATGCAGGTTCTGGCTGGCCCCGTTACTACCACCCCGACCCTGGCAGTTGCTGCTGAGAGCGTCAACGATAACATGTTCGTTCTGACCCCTTCTGCCTCTGCACAGACCGTTATCGAAACCGGCGACAATGTCTTCCAGATCTGCTTCACCGACCCCAACCAGGGTGTTGCATCCGCTGACTACATTGCCGAGAACGCTCTGGCTACCAAGATCGGCGTCATCTATGACTCTTCTGACGCTTACTCTTCCGGCATTTACGCCAAGTTCAAGACCGAAGCTGAGAGCAAGGGCCTTGAGATCGTCACTGCTGAAGCTTTCACCAGCGACAACAAGAGCGACCTGTCCACCCAGGTTGCCAAGTGCCAGGAAGCTGGCGCTGAGCTGGTGTTCCTGCCCATCTACTACACCGAGGCTTCTCAGATCCTGACCACCGCCAACAAGACTGGCTATGAGCCCATCTTCTTCGGCTGCGATGGCATGGATGGCATCCTGGATGTTGAGGGCTTTGATACCTCCCTGGCTGAGGGCTTGATGCTGCTGACTCCGTTCGCTGCTGACGCTCAGGATGAAAAGACCCAGGCATTTGTTTCCGCTTACGTTGCCGCTTACGGCGAAACCCCGAACCAGTTCGCTGCTGACGCATACGACGTTATCTACAGCATGTACCAGGCAGTTCTGGAAGCCGGCATCACCGGCGATATGGATGCCAGCGAGATCTGCGAGCAGCTGAAGACCGCTTACACCGGCATGACCTTTGACGGCTTGACTGGTACCGGCATGACCTGGGATGCTTCCGGCGCTGTTTCCAAAGCTCCTAAGGCTGTTGTGATCAAGGATGGCGCTTACGCCGCTATGTAATCTCTGCACAAAAGCAGGGGACCGCGTGCTGAAAAGCATGCAAGATTGAGTTTTGGCCAATGGGGGCTGCTGATTTACCATGTCAGCAGCCCCCATTTTGTTACGCGCAGAGAAAAAAGTGACAGAAAGTGCCTGTTTTAGCCAAAAATACGTACCTTTTGCGCTTTAAGGCATTGTACTGTGCGGACAGATGTGTTAATATTATATACATATTTTGTTTTTCCGCTGTGCAATAATCAGGTGGTGTGCGCCGCCTTGGTGTGGAAGAACGAGGAAAAAAATAGAGTGAGGTGTTCTGCACAATGCAATTTCTATCCTATCTGATCAATGGCATCAGCTTGGGCAGTGTGTACGCGCTGATCGCATTGGGGTATACCATGGTTTATGGTATTGCCAAAATGCTGAACTTCGCCCATGGCGATGTCATCATGATTGGCAGCTATGTGATCTTTTTCGCATTCGGCTCGTTCGGGCTTAACCCCATTGTGTCGGTGCTGTTGTCCATGGTGGTGTGCACCATTCTGGGCATTACCATGGAGCGTGTGGCCTACCGCCCCCTGCGCGAAGCCCCGTCCCTGGCTGTTCTGATCACAGCCATCGGCGTTTCCTATCTGCTGCAGCAGGTGGCCCAGCTGCTGTGGACTTCCAACCCCAAGAACTTCAAGTCCGTTGTCAGCCTGCAGCCCATTAAATTGTTTGACGGCCAGCTGACCATCTCAGCCGAAACGCTGGTCACCATCCTGGCCTGCATCCTCATCATGGTTGTGCTCACCCTGTTCATCAACCACACTTCCGCCGGTCACGCTATGCTGGCTGTGTCCGAGGACCGCGGTGCTGCCCAGCTGATGGGCATTAACGTCAATTCCACGATTTCTCTGACTTTCGCCATTGGTTCTGCGCTGGCCGCAGTTGCCGGTGCCCTGATGTGTTCCTCTTACCCGACTTTGATGCCCACCACCGGCGCAATGCCCGGCATCAAGGCGTTCGTGGCAGCGGTTTTTGGCGGCATCGGCTCCATCCCCGGTGCTTTCCTGGGCGGTATCCTGCTGGGTATCATCGAAAACCTCAGCAAGGCTTACATCTCCACCCAGCTGTCCGATGCCATCGTGTTTGTTGTTCTGATCGTTGTGCTGATCGTCAAGCCTACCGGCCTGCTCGGCAAAAAGGTCAACGTGAAAGTGTAAGGTGAGGATCATGGCATTAACAAAATGGAACCAAGTGAAAAAAAGCACCAAAAGTAATTTTATCACCTTTAGCATCGTCATTGGGTTTTACATTGTCGTTCAGCTGCTGGCAGCCGCCGGTGTGCTGACCAACTCTTTCTCCGGCCAGCTGGTGCCCATCTGCGCTTATGTGGTCATGGCTGTTTCGCTGAATCTCGTTGTCGGCTTTTTGGGTGAGCTGAGCCTCGGTCATGCCGGTTTTATGAGCGTTGGCGCGTTTTCCGGCACGCTGGTCTGGGTCAGCCTGTATGATGTGGCCCCGCACTGGCTGGCGCTGATCCTGGCCTTTGTTGTGGGCGGCGCTATGGCCGGTATCTTCGGCGTCATCGTTGGTGTTCCCGTTCTGCGCCTGTCCGGCGACTATCTGGCCATCGTTACCCTGGCATTTGGCGAGATCATCAAAAATATCATGAACGCCGTTTACCTGGGCGTGGACGACAGCGGCCTGCATTTCTCTCTTAAAGATGCCGCTTCGATGAACATGGCCGAGGATGGCAAGATCCTGATCAACGGCGCCATGGGCATTACCGGCATCAAAAAGACTTCCACCTTTACCATGGGCATTATTCTGGTGCTTATCACGCTGGTGGTTGTGCTCAACCTGATCCGCTCCCGCGCTGGCCGCGCTATCTCCGCTATCCGCGATAATGAGATTGCTGCCAAGAGCATCGGCATCAATATCACCCGCTATAAGCTGATGGCTTTTGTACTGTCCTCCGTGTTTGCCGGCATGGCAGGCGTGCTGTACAGCTTGAACTATTCTTCTTTGGTTGCCAAAAAGTTTGATTACAACACCTCCATCAACATTCTGGTCTTCGTGGTTCTGGGCGGCATCGGCAGCATCCGCGGCTCCGTGATTGCAGCGGCCATCCTGACCGTTCTGCCCGAAATGCTGCGCGGCCTGAACGATTACCGCATGCTGATCTATGCTATCGTTTTGATTGTCATGATGATCTTTACCCGCAGCCCCAAGCTGGTGGCATGGCGCAAAGAAGTGGCTGAAAAAATCACCGAGAAATTCCCGATTTTGAAGCTGAACAAATTCCTAAAGGATAAAAGCAAAAAGGAGGCGGCATAAATGGCACTGCTGGAAGTCAGTAACCTTGGCATTGCGTTCGGCGGCCTGCAAGCCGTTTCGCAGCTGGACCTTAAAATCGAAAAAGGCCATCTGTATGGCCTGATCGGCCCCAACGGCGCGGGCAAAACCACCGTGTTCAATATGCTGACCGGTGTGTATAAGCCCACCGAGGGCAACATTGTGCTGGATGGCAACGATATTACCGGTGCCACCCCGGAAGCCATCAGCAAGGCGGGCATTGCCCGCACGTTCCAGAACATCCGCCTGTTTAATGATATGACAGTTCTGGATAACGTCAAGGTCGGCCTGCACAACCAGGTTGTTTACGGCATGTGGACCGGTATCCTGCGCTTGCCGTCTTTCCGTGAGAAAGAGCACGAGATGGACCGCCATGCTATGAAGCTGCTGAAAATTTTTGACCTGGATGCGGAGGCTAACTATAAAGCCAGCCAACTGCCCTACGGCAAACAGCGCAAGCTGGAAATTGCCCGCGCCCTGGCTACTAACCCGAAACTGCTGCTGCTGGACGAGCCCGCAGCCGGTATGAACCCCAACGAAACCGAAGAACTGATGAACACCATCCACAGCGTGCGTGACCAGTTCGGCGTTGCCATCCTGCTCATAGAGCATGATATGAACTTCGTTATGGGTATCTGCGAGGAGATCACCGTGCTGGACTATGGCCGTGTGATTGCCCGCGGCGACGGCAAAACCATCCGCAATAACCCCAAGGTCATTGCGGCCTATCTGGGAGGTGACGACTAATGGGTGAGCTACTTTCGGTTAAAAATATCAATGTTTATTACGGTTCCATCCACGCCATCAAGGATGTTTCGTTCCATGTGGACGAAGGAGAAATCGTTACTCTGATCGGTGCAAACGGTGCTGGCAAAACCACCACCATGCACGCCATCTCCGGCTTGCTCAAGCTGGCCAGCGGCGAGATCACCTATGACGGTAACCTGATCAGCAAGATGGAAGCCCACAAAATCGTCCGCCTTGGTCTGGCCCAGGTGCCGGAGGGCCGCCGTGTATTCAGCGGCCTGACTGTGCAGCAGAACCTTTCCATGGGTGCTTATACCCGCCACGATGGTAAGGATGCCATCCAGAGCGATTACGACATGGTGTTTGACCTGCTGCCCCGCCTGAAAGAGCGCCGCAACCAGCCCGCCGGAACTCTTTCCGGCGGCGAACAGCAGATGCTGGCCGTGGGCCGCGCCCTGATGTGCAAACCCAAGATCCTGCTGCTGGATGAACCCTCCATGGGTCTTTCTCCGCTGCTGGTCAAGGAAATCTTTAAGATCATCCGCGACATTAACCGCCAGGGCGTTACCGTGCTGCTGGTGGAGCAGAACGCAAAGATGGCACTGGATATTGCCAACCGCGCCTATGTGCTGGAAACCGGCACCATCAAGATGGAGGGCGAAGCCACCGAGCTTGCCAATAACATTGAGGTGCGCAAGGCTTACCTTGGCTGCGAATAACCATAGGGCAACACCGCACAATTCCCGCCTTACGGCTTAAGCACCGCTTCGGCGGCTGCGGCACGGCATCTGCGTTGCCAAAATGCTCGATAATACATCCAGTATTATCTGCGCTTTTGGCTTAGCATCTGCCGCACCTCGCTCGCCGTATCGGCACTTAGAATTATGCGGTATTGCCATAGCATAAGATACGCCCCTGCAATGAACAGAAACTGACAAAACAGCCCCGGCTTTTACCTGATTGCATTCAGGAAAAAGCCGGGGCTGTTTTTTGTTTATCTGATGGTATGCAATGATGATAAGATGGTAACTTGGCTATCCGTACTGCCATGATCATATACGGCAGGGCAGTGCCGATATAATTTTACCGTACTCCCTCCGGCGGGCGCTGTTCATCGCTCAGTGGCTGGGTCAACAGATTCAGCACTTTGTTGTAAATTTCGCTCCCGCAGGCTACAAAATGGTCGCGCACCTGTTCAGCGGTCATGGCGTCCGGCATCGTCACCTGCAGGGTGAATGCGCCGTGCTGCTGGTTTTTATCCTGAATGGTGCAGGTTACGCGGTAACGGTCACCGTCTTTTTCAATGTCGGCATGGTTCTGGGCCGCCTTGTGTACCCAGCTCTGGATGCGGATAACTGCCAGAATCGCACTTTCCCGCACGCTGCGGGGCAAATCTTCCGAGAGAGTCTGAGCCACTGTGGTACCTTTTTCGGTAATGGTGTAGCCGTTGGTTCCCTCAATGGCCAGCCCCTGGGCCACAAGGTCGTTCAGCGCGCCAACAAATTCAAAATAATTGACCAGCTCTTCCTGCAAAAGCGCAGCCTCCATGGCTTCACGGGTCACAGGCCCCACGCTTTTAATCAGGTAGCACAGCAAAATACGAATCTCGGTATCATTGGTCAAGCCGCCCATCTTTACACCGGCGGTAAATGCTTCTGCCATGGTCTCACTTCCTGAACAGGGGGCACAGGCAGCACCGTGCCCTCAAACTTTACTTTGTAATTATTATACAGGAGTTTCAAAAAACTTACAAGCGCAAAATTCTTGCCCGCTTAAGCCGGCTTCAAAACACCGTTTCGATCTGCTTGCGGCTTTGCGGGGTGGAGTAGATCCACCGGTCCAGCCGCCCACGGGTCACAAAATAGTGTGGCTCAAACCGCATTTTCTGGTTCAGGTTCTTGTTCACCACCACCAGCTTGATCTTCATTTTATCCGGCAGAATGCTTTTAATATACACGCTCACCGTCTGGCCGGGGTGCAGTGCCGTATCCGGCTCCGCCAGCCCGGCCAGGTTGGGGGCAATCTCAATGAACACACCGTAATCTTCCACACTGCGCACAATACCCACCACGGTCTCCCCGGCGGCAAAGCAGGCGGCGTTCTCACTCCAGGTTCCAAGCAGCTCCCGCAGGGTCAGCACAATGCGGTCCTGCTCATCCCGGTTCTTGATGGCGCACAGCAGCTGCTGGCCCACCGTTACACGGTCTGCCGGGGAAGCAATCCGCGAAACTGAAAGGCAGTCGATTGGCAGCAGTGCTGAAATGCCGCACCCGACATCGCAGAACGCGCCAAAGTTTTCAATGTGTGTTACCGTGCAGGGAATCACGCTGCCATTTTCCAGCTGGTCCAGGTACTGCTCCCGGCAGGCCCGTTGCGCCGCCGCGCGGGAAAGCAGATAAACGGCCTCGCCGCTTTCATCCTGCGTCGTACCCTGGACCACAAAACAGGTCGGCCGCCCCACGCGGGTCAGCACAGCGATCTCTTTGACTGTCTCACCGGGGGCAGTGTCCAGACATTCTTCAAACGGCATATACGCATGGTGCCCGCACAGCTCAAAGCGCAGGCGGCGGTTGGTATCAAAGGCAAGGGCTGTGCTTTGCAGCACCTCCCCGGCGGCAATGCAATGATCCAGCTCTTCCCGCCGCAGGTGGGAAGCGTTGCGGCAAAGTCCTTCAGCACGGTATTCAAGCATTTGTTTTCCTCTTTTCTTATATATAAAATAAAAGAACAACGATCATAGCTGCCGCTGCCGCCAAAAGTTCACAAAAGATTCTCCTGGCGGGGGCAGCTTTTCCCGGCAGGGCTATTTTCAAAACTGCCGGGATGGTATATAATAATATCTGTATCGCATTGTTCACAGGCATAGCCTGTAGCCCTGCGGACCAGATCAAAGAAAGGCGGTGGAAGAATGGACGTTCAGGTTGGTGATGTGATCATAACCAAAAAGCCGCACCCCTGTGGGGCCAACCGGTTTGACGTACTGCGCGTGGGCATGGATTTTAAGATCCGCTGCCAAAAATGCGGCCATGAGATTATGCTGCCGCGCGTAAAGATTGAAAAGAACATCAAAAAAATCCTGCGCAGCGGGGAAGAGTAGCGGCAAAAGTTCTTTAACCATCCGGCACAATTTTGTGCCCCTAATGTAAGGAGATTTGCCCCTATGTTTGACGATTTAAGCCAGGTAAAGCGCCGCTATGCGGAGCTTGCCTACCGCATGACCACCCCCGAAGCAATGAATGACCCCGCGGCCTATGCAGCCATGATGCGGGAGTATAAGGAACTGACCCCCCTGGTGGAAGCATACCGCAGCTATACCGCCCTGCAAAAAGAAGTGGACGAAGAAAAAGCGCTGCTGGATGCCCCCACGGAGGATGCTGCCTTTAACGATATGGTACAGCAGGAATTACGCGAAAACTGGCAAAAACTGGAAGACTTGGAACAAAAAATCCGCCTGCTGCTTTTGCCAAAAGATGCCAACGATGAAAAAAGCATCATCATGGAAATCCGTGCGGGTGCCGGCGGCGAGGAAGCCGCCCTGTTTGCCCACAGCCTGCACCGTATGTACACCATGTACGCCGCACGCCAGAACTGGGCCTGCTCCGTCATCAGCCTGAACGAGACCGAGCTGGGCGGTGTAAAGGAGATCACGTTCTCGATCGAAGGGCCCGGCGTTTACAGCCGCTTAAAGTTTGAAAGCGGCGTTCACCGCGTGCAGCGCGTGCCGGAAACCGAGACCCAGGGCCGCATCCACACTTCCACCGCCACCGTTGCCGTCATGCCGGAAGCCGAGGAAGTGGAGCTGGAACTGAACCCCAAGGACCTGCGCATTGATACCTTCCGCTCCTCCGGCGCAGGCGGCCAGCACATCAACAAAACGTCGTCCGCCATCCGGGTGACCCACCTGCCCACCGGTATGGTGGTGGAGTGCCAGGACCAGCGCAGCCAGCGCGAAAACAAAGAGCAGGCATTGAAAGTTCTGCGCAGCCGCCTGCTGCAGCAAAAGCAGGAAGCATACGACCAGGAATATAACGCCAAGCGCCAAAGCCAGGTGGGCAGCGGCGACCGCAGCGAGAAGATCCGCACCTACAACTTCCCGCAGGACCGCGTGACCGACCACCGCATCGGCTTGACACTGCGCAATTTACAGGATATACTGGACGGCAACCTTGACCGGGTGATTGAGCCGTTGATTCTGGCCGATCAGGAAGAAAAGCTCAAAAATAACCCCATCCAGTAACCCAACATCGTAAAAGAAGGAATCAAGATCTATGAATACTCAGGTTTTGCCTGTTAATGAGGAAAGCATTGCCCTTGCCGCCAAACTGCTGCAGCAGGGGGAACTGGTAGCTCTGCCGACCGAAACGGTGTACGGCATTGCCGCCGATGCCCGCAACGGTGGGGCTGTCAAAAAAATTTTTGAAGCCAAAGGCCGCCCGCAGGATAACCCGCTGATCGTGCATATCTGCGGTATGGAAATGCTGCACGGCATTGTGTCTGAAGTGCCGGAACGCGCCAAAAAGCTGGCCGCCGCATTCTGGCCCGGCCCGCTCACCATGGTCATGCCCCGCGGACCGGAAGTGTCCGGAGTGACCTGTGCCGGGCTGGATACGGTCGGCGTGCGCATGCCGTCCCATCCGGTGGTGCAGGCGGTCATCAAAGCCAGCGGCGTGGCGTTTGCCGCCCCGTCTGCTAACCTTTCCGGCAAGCCCAGCCCCACCAACGCACAGGATACCTTTGTGGATATGGATGGCCGCCTGCCGCTGATTCTGGATGGCGGCGAAAGTGCTGTCGGCGTGGAATCCACCGTTGTGGCCGTGACAGGGGAACACCCGATGATCCTGCGCCCCGGCTATGTGACAAAAGAACAGATGGAAGCCGTTCTGGGCGAGGAAGTTCTTGTCAACCACGCCATTCTGGAAAAGCTGAAAGACGGCGAAGTTGCGCGTTCCCCCGGAATGAAGTATAAGCATTACGCCCCCAAGGCGGATGTGACCATCCTGAAAGGCAGCTTTGATGCCTACCGCGATTATATTGCCGCCCACGCTGGGGATGGCGTCTGGGCGCTTTGCTTTGACGGCGAGGAAGCCCAGCTCCCCGTTCCGGCCATCTCTTATGGCAAAGAGGGGGACGGCATCAGCGAAGCGCACAACCTGTTCACCGTGCTGCGGGAACTGGACCGCAAGGGTGCCAAAACCGTTTACGCCCGCTGCCCGCTCAGCGATGGCGTTTCCATGGCCGTGTATAACCGCCTGATCCGTGCCGCGGCGTTCCGCGTGGTGGAGGTCTGATATGCAGATCATTGGCATTACCGGGCGTTCCGGCTGCGGCAAATCCACCTTGACGGACAGCATCCGTGCCGCGGGGTTCCGCTGTGTGGATGCCGACCAGGTGGCGCGGGAAGTTCTGCTGCCGGGTTCGCCCTGCATTGTGCAGCTCCAGCAGGAATTCGGTGCCGATATTGTGGATGAAGCCGGTCAGGTGCGCCGCCGCCTGCTGGCGGACCGTGCCTTTGCCACACCGCAGGGCACCGCTCGGCTGACCGCCATCACCCAGCCGGAAATCTACCATCGGTTGGATCTTGCCATGGCGGAAGCCCGGCAGGCGGGGGAAAAGCTCTTCTTTGTGGACGGCGCGGTGATCGTGGGGACCCCGTTCCAAAAGCGGTGCAGCCATCTCGTTTTGGTTGCCGCGCCGTATGAAACCAGCGTGCAGCGCATCTGTGCGCGGGATGGCATTGCGCCGGAAATGGCGCGCCGCCGCCTGGACGCTCAGCTGCCCGAAAATGTCTTGCGTGCCGCCGCAGACTTTGTGATTGAAAACGATGGAACTTTGCAACAGATGCAGCAGCGCTGCAATGCGCTGTTGACTGCCCTGCGGAAGGAGGCTTATGGCGAAACGTCAGACGAAAAATAAGCGCAAACGCTCTGTGCTGGCACCATCCCCGCCGCAAATGGTTATTTTGCGGGTGTGTATGGTGCTGCTGGCCCTGCTGCTGGCGGCTATCACCCTGTTGAACCGCGGCAGCGATACCGTAATGAACACCGCATACCCCCGCAAATATGACGAGTATGTAACCTATTACGCGGGCAAATATCAAATTGACCCTTACATTCTGTATTCCATTATCCGCACCGAAAGCAATTTTAACCCGCAGGCTGAATCCAACGTTGGCGCACGCGGGCTGATGCAGATCACCGAGATAACATTCGACTGGATCAAAACCAAGATTGCGCCGGATGAACCCCTTACATTCGATGATCTTTATGACCCGGAGGTAAACATCCGCTTTGGCAGCTATTTTATCAGCTACTGCCTGCAGCGGTATGACGATGACCTGGCCACCGCCGCAGCCGCCTACCACAGCGGGCTTGGCACCGTGGATACCCTGCTGGCGGACAGCCAGTATTCGCAGGATGGCAAGGTACTGGATGCTTTCCCGTACCCGCAAATGCGCCGCTATGTGCAAAAAGTAACGGACGCATACGCGCAGTACAGTGAAATATACGGCACGGCGGACAGCTCCGGCTGATACCCCTGCCCGAATTTGTAAGAAGAAAGGATACCATCATGAAAACAACACAGGAACTGAAAGAACTGTTGTATAAAAACAAAACAGTCGCTGACCAGCAGCCTGATGCCATTGCAGAAGCCAATGCTTTCTGCGAAGGTTACAAGGCTTTCCTGAACGCTGCCAAAACCGAGCGCGAAGCCGCCGCTTATAGCGAGCAGCTGCTCAAGCAGGCTGGCTACAAGCCCTTTGTGCCCGGCATGGCACTGAACGCAGGGGATAAAGTCTACCTGATCAATCGCAGCAAGTGCGTGCTGGCAGCTACCATCGGCGAGCGCAGCATGGCCGAGGGCTTCCACCTGAACATTGCCCATATTGATTCCCCGCGCCTGGACCTGCGCCCGGTGCCGCTGTTTGAAAAGGATGGCCTGGCTTACTTCCGCACCCACTATTACGGCGGTATCCGCAAGTATCAGTGGCCTACCATCCCGCTGGCACTGCATGGTGTTGTCTGCCGTGAGGACGGCACCACCGTAACCATTACCATCGGTGAAAACGACGAGGATCCCGTCTTTACCATCACTGACCTGCTGCCCCATCTGGGCCGCGAACAGAACCAGAAAAAGCTGCCCGATGCCATCACCGCCGAAAACCTGAATGTCGTGCTTGGCTCCCTGCCCATTGCGGACGCTGATGCCGAAAACCGCATCAAGCTGAGCATTCTCGGTCTGCTGAACGAGATGTACGGCATTACCGAGCGTGATTTTGTCACCGCTGAAATTGAGATTGTGCCCGCATTCAAGGCCCGCGATGTTGGTCTGGACCGCTCCATGATCGGCGCTTACGGCCATGATGACCGCGTGGACGCTTACCCGGCCCTGATGGCTGAAATTGAGGTACAGCGCCCGGCCCACACCACTGTCTGCATCCTGACCGATAAAGAGGAGGTCGGCTCTGACGGCGTGACCGGCATGAATAGCATGTATGCTTACCACTTCCTGCAGCAGCTCTGTGCCGCCACCGGTGTGGATTCCATTGCTGCGTTCCAGGCATCCAAGTGCCTGTCTGCCGATGTTACCGCTGCTTATGATCCCAGCTTCTCCGAAGCATTCGAGCCGAATAACGGCACCTATGCGGGCCGCGGCGTTGCAATTTACAAATACACCGGTGCAGGCGGAAAGAGCTCTACCAGCGATGCCAACGCCGAACTGGTCAGCTACCTGACCCGCCTGATGAACAAGAACGGCGTGGTTTGGCAGATCGGCGAAATGGGCCGCCTGGACCTTGGCGGCGGCGGCACTATCGCCAAATATGTGGCCAACCGCGATATTGATACCATTGATATCGGTGTGCCCGTTCTGGCCATGCACTCTCCGTTCGAGGTCGTTTCCAAGGCCGATGTTTACATGGCTTACCGCACCTTCCGGGCTTTCTGTGCGGATGCTGAGTAACACTTAA
>ERZ1034913.199-NODE-199-length-58159-cov-6.233220_pt1 | contig 58159 bp, 52 predicted proteins | sample MGYA00520697_ERZ1034913 | MGnify/ENA primary metagenome ERZ1034913 (study PRJEB33766, sample SAMN09781786) | gut metagenome | biome: gut microbiome | host: Homo sapiens | place: Madagascar | study: EMG produced TPA metagenomics assembly of the PRJNA485056 data set...
CGCCAGCAAGCTTTTTCAAGCCCTTTGGCAGAAGGGCAGGATGAACTTCAAAGGCAAGAACGCTGGCTTGATGGGCGCGACGAATACCATCACCAACCGCAACAAGAGCAGCATGGCCGCATGCAAGCTGAAGGCGTTGTCGCTGGATTGAAGGGTTCTTCCGTGATTCACGCAAGCCGTAATGGAGGCGAGACTGTGTAAGTCCGATTCAGCACTAGCCCTGCCAAGCAACTACTAGGCCTCCCTTTGAAGCCGTCGAGTAAACACTCTTCTTGAAAGTGCCAGACTTATTTTGCCATCAATCACCAATTGATAGCAAATTCCAGTATTTTTTGTGAAAACAATCAAAAAAATACAATGCATTGACCTCAAATTTTCTGAGATCAATTTGCAATCATTGATTTCACAATTTTCAAAAAATACAAGGCAAACAGAAGTCTATGTCACTCTTCACAGACATCACTGCACTGGATCTGGCTCGTATCCAGTTCGCCTTTACGGTGTCCTTTCATATTGTCTTTCCTGCCATCAGCATTGGTACTGCATCTTTTCTGGCAGTCCTAGAAGGCATGTGGCTGTACACCGGAAAAGCTGTTTACAAGGATCTATTCCATTACTGGATCAAGTTCTTCTCCTTATGTTTTGGCATGGGCGTGGTTTCGGGCTTGGTTATGGCCTACCAGTTCGGGACCAACTGGAGTGGTTTTTCAAGCTTCGCTGGCAGTATTACAGGGCCGTTGCTCACCTATGAAGTGTTAACTGCTTTCTTCTTAGAAGCAGGCTTTCTTGGCGTAATGCTATTTGGCTGGAATAAGGTCAGCCCTCGCATGCACTTCTTTGCCACTCTGATGGTCGCGATAGGCACTCTTATTTCTGCGACTTGGATTCTTGCATCTAACAGCTGGATGCAGACTCCGGTGGGCTATGAAATAGTGGATGGAATAGTTGTCCCAACAGACTGGCTGGCTATTGTGTTCAACCCATCGTTCCCTTATCGCTTGGTGCACATGGTGATCGCAGCCTTTTTGTCCACCGCATTGATTGTGGGTGCTACGGGAGCTTGGCATCTGCTCAAAGGACGTCACACTCCCGCCGTACGCAAGATGTCTTCCATGGCTTTATGGATGGTACTAATCGCCGCCCCCCTGCAAGCATTGGTTGGTGACCAACATGGATTGAACACCTTGGAGCATCAGCCTGCCAAATTGGCTGCGATGGAGGGTCATTGGGAGCGAGGCGAAAAGGGTCAAGGCGTGCCACTGGTGCTGTTTGGTCTACCCAATCAAGAACAGCAGCGTAACGACCTAGAAGTGTCTATTCCACGTTTAGGCAGCTTGATTTTGACCCACAGTCTCGACGGCGAAATTCCCGCTTTGAGCGATTTTCCTAAAGAAGACCTGCCTCATGTAGCGACTGTTTTCTGGTCTTTCCGCATCATGGTTGGACTAGGCATGTTGATGATTGCCATGGGCTTGCTGGGCCTATGGTTACGCCGTAAAGATGGCATCTATACAGCTACTTGGTTCCAACGCTTTTGTGTCGCAATGGGACCGACAGGCTTGGTGGCGTTACTTGCCGGTTGGTTTGTGACGGAAACGGGGCGTCAGCCTTGGGTTGTGTACGGGGTCATGCGGACTGCGGACAGCGTTTCTAACCACGATTTTTCGCATTTGGCTGTGTCTCTCGCCGTGCTTGTCGTCGTTTATTTGCTGGTGTTTGGGACTGGCACGGTCATGGGTCTCAAGATGCTGGCCACTGCTCCAATCAACGATGAGCCAGCTCCCGAGGGAGGCCCTGGCGAGCACAACCAACCCATGCGCCCAATATCTGGCTCTTCGCCAGCCCACCACTGATTGGTTTTGAAAGAAGTTCCTATGGGAATCGACATGTCTGTAATTTGGGCCGGCATCATTGTGCTGGGTGTTTTTATCTATGTCGTTATGGATGGCTTTGACTTGGGTGTTGGAATACTTTTTCCCTTCTACCAAGACCGCCACGACCGCGATGTGATGATGAACACTATCGCTCCTGTTTGGGATGGCAACGAGACTTGGCTGGTGCTTGGTGGGGCTGGCCTAATGGCTGCTTTCCCCGTTGTTTACTCAACCGTCCTCAGCGCCTTATACCTACCCATGATGCTGATGCTAATTGGTCTGATCTTGCGAGGAGTAGCGTTCGAGTTCCGCTTCAAAGCCAGTGATCAACGCCGCCATATATGGGACAAAGCCTTTGCAGGAGGCTCCCTGCTTGCGACCCTAATGCAAGGGGTTACGCTGGGGGCGATCATGACGGGCCTGGATATCCGCAACGGTGTTTTTGTCGGCGGTGCATTTGACTGGCTGAGCCCATTTAGCGTCTTCACGGGCTGCGCATTGGTCGTCGGTTATGTTTTCCTTGGCAGTACTTGGCTGGTGATGAAAACAGAGGGCTGTTTGCAGGTCGAGATGCGCAAAACAGCGCGCGCCACTACTGGGCTAATGGCTGTCGTCATTGCCGCAATTAGTCTTTGGACGCCTATGCTGCATGACTATGTAGCACAGCGCTGGTTTAGTCAGCCGACCTTCTACTGGTTTCTACCTGTTCCTGTTTTGGTGCTGACTTGCTTGGTTTTGTTGTGGCGCACTTTAGGTTCGGAACGCCGCAATGGCAGCCCTTTTGCCTTGGCTCTGTGCATCACCTTCCTTGGCTACTCAGGCTTGGTGATTAGCCTGATGCCGATTATCGTCCCGCCCTCTTTGACGATCTGGGATGCTGCAGCTCCCGCTTCCAGCCAAGGCTTTGCTCTCGTTGGCGCCCTGTTCATTATCCCAATCATCATTGGCTACACAGCGTGGAGCTACTACGTCTTTCGAGGGAAAGTCCGCCACGGTGAGCATTACCATTAATGAGGAGCTTTACATGAAAACATTAGTGAATTCTTCGGTAAGCAGCAAAAACAGTGCACGCACTACGTTGCGGCAATTGGGCTGGATGGCTCTCATCTGGATAGCCAGCGTATCTGTACTAGGCTTCGCTGCTTGGCTGATGCGTCAGCTTATGGCACTAGGTGGCATGGTGGGCTAATACCTATTGGTGCGTTGCCCCTATAGCTCATTGCACCCTCATCACCACACCGACGATATGCTGAATTTATCTGTAGCACCTGTACTTGACGCCGTCACGAACAAACAAATTGCTGATTGCTTGAACAGCAAAGCTTTGCTTTGGGACACGACAACCAATACTGCATCGCAAGTTCTGCCCCATTTGGCCAGCTTAGGACTCTTAGGCATTGGTATTCCTGTTGCTGATGGAGGACAAGGTGGCGATGTACGCGATAGTTCGCAAGCCATCACAGAAGTGGCACGTCATTCACTGACAGCGGCATTCGTGCTGTGGGGGCAAATGGCCTTTATCGACTACCTGCGACACAGTGACAATGCCATCCTGCGATCACGCCTATTGAGTCGGTTAATCAGCGGTGAATTGGCCGGGGCCGTGGGTCTCTCCAATGTAATGAAGTTCTTGTCGCAGTTGGAGGGCTTAAATGTCCAAGCGCAGAGCGCAGGAGAGCGTTGGCAATTGAATGGTGCTATGCCTTGGGTTAGCAATGTACGACCAGAAGGTTTTGTGGTTGCTGTTGCTGCTCAACTCAATGCTGGTCAGCTGCCCATGGTGTTCGCGATAGAAAGCACCACTCAGGGCGTGCATCGCAGCACAGACCTTGATTTGCTGGGCATGCGAGCCAGTAATACAGCCGCAATTCATTTGAATTCTGTTGAGCTCAATCACGATGCAGTGCTTGCTCATCAAGGCCCACCCTTTCTGAAAGCGATGCGCCCTCGTTTTTTGGGCATGCAATGCTGCTTGTCTCTGGGACTAGCTCGAGCAGCGCTCGACGCCTGTCGCGAAGAACCGAAGCGACGCCCCCTAGCACTAAGCGTGCGCCTCGCAAGACTTGAGCGATCTCTTAATGCCGCCGAAGCTTTGCTGCAAGAAGGGATGATTCAACCGGACTGGAAGGTAAATGTAGAGCCTCTTTTTCAACTTCGGATGCAGTTAGCGTTGTATGTACGAGAAGCTGTAGATTTGGAATTGCAAATCAGCGGCGGTCGTGGTTATCTTATAGATCAGCGTCCAGATTTTGCTAGACGCTGGCGCGAATCTGCTTTTATTCCTATCGTTACCCCAAGTTTATTACAACTGGAAGAAGAGATGGCGCGCAGCCGATAACAATATACGGTTTGCTCTGTAGGCATATATAGCAATTGAGATCAAAATAATTGAATGCAATTGACCACTGAACTAGATACCCAGCCTACCTGGCTAAAGCCAATACGCGTTGGCTTTGGTCCGCGATATTTACAGGTCGTCCGGATGATAAAGGATGGAATTTCTAATGGATCCCTGCCACCCGGCACACAAATACCAACCCAACGTAAACTCGCTCAATTGCTCGACATCGATGTCAGCACAGTAAGTCGCGCTTATGCTTCAGCTCATAAGCAAGGTTTAATTTCTGGAACCACTGGACGTGGAACTTTCATAGCAGAGCAAGAAACGGAAAATTTTGGATATACCGGGAGTGATCTCGGTCTAAATACACCCCCTATACCTGAATCGCTACATGCAGCACTTAAAGAAGGCTTGGCTACTGCACTTCAAACGCATAATTTGCCTCAGCTTTCAACTTATGAGCCTTTTGCCATTCATGCTGCCGCATTGGTACAGGGTCGTGCTCGGTTGACTCCATTTATTCCGCAAGCAGTCAACCAGCCGCTTATGCTGGCTACCGGCACACAATCTGCTCTGTTTGCTATTTTGATGGCCAACTGCCGCGCTGGTGATGCCGTTTTGTGTGACTCGCTGACCTACCCTGGATTTTTATCTGCTGCCCGTAATTTGGACCTTAAAGTCATCCCTGTAAAAGGCGATGTTGATGGCATGGATCCCGTCGCCCTAAAACAAGCCATTGAAACTACCAAGGCCAAGCTACTATATTTAAATCCCACACTAAACAACCCGACCACGCGCACTATGCCGCTTGAACGCAGACAAGCCATAGCAGCTTGCGTGCAGCAGTTCGCCATAGTCTTGGTTGAGGATGATCCATATCGCCAACTCCAGCCTACTCCCCCTCCCCCTCTTGTGACGCTTTTGTCAAGTACGGTACAAAGTTACTACCTAGCATCCTTGTCAAAAACAGTATGGCCCGGCCTACGCACTTCGTTTGTTCTTGCATCGAATGTCGAAGCCGGTGATGTTGTCCACAGTGCATTAAGCACTCTGAGCATGGGATTGTCCCCTTTACTAGTTGCGCTTACTGTGCAGTGGCTTGAATCTGGAATAGCCTCTAAATTGACAGATTACATTCGGCAGGAAGCACAGAATCGCCAGGCTTTAGCAAAAACTATTTTGCCGTCCACAGCAGTCTCAGACCCATACGGGTTGCATATCTGGTTGCAGCTACCCAGCTATTGGAGTGAGGATATGTTTGTTCACGCGCTTCATGAACGTGGCGTCGCTGTTGCAGCGGCCAAATCATTCTCTGCCCTAGATAGCACAGAAGGTGCAGTGCGTATATCTCTTGGTGTTTGCAGCAATATGGGCAAGCTTGAACAAGCCTTAAAAACTGTTGCTCACGTCTATACACAGCACCCACAGCCTGCTTTAATGCGTGCAGTGGTGTAGCTGACTACCTAGTAGTCACAACTTTCTTCATAGTCGGATTGCTTCTGCAAATTTTCATACCTATCTGATATGTAAATCCACCGTCTTTGAACCGAATACTACGTCGGGTAGTATTTAGCCAGCAATTGCTGGCTTTTTTATAATTTCATTCGGCTTTGTTGCATAAATCGCTGCGCCACAGGCCGTAGGCTTGCGGCATGACCCAACCCAACAAGCCTCGCTACCGAACCACGAACTGGAAGCAATACAACTCAGCCCTCAAAGCTCGTGGTTCACTGTCCATTTGGTTGGACAAGCGCATGGCCTGGTTTGCCGCTGCCAGCGGCAAACGTGGGCGAAGCCCGAAGTTCTCCGATACCGCCATTCAGTTTTGCTTGACCCTTAAAAACTTGTTTGGCTTAGCACTGAGGCAAACCACAGGCTTGGTGGAGTCGGTGCTGCAACTGTGCGGCCTCGCCTGGCCAGTGCCTGACTTCAGCACCCTGTGCAGGCGACAGCGAGATTTGAATGTCCAGATTCCGTACTCCCGCAGTAAAGCAGGCTTGAACCTTCTGGTGGATTCAACAGGTATCAAGTTTCTGGGCGAAGGCGAGTGGAAATGCAAAAAGCATGGTGCTGAATATCGCCGTCAGTGGCGCAAGCTGCACATAGGTATCGATGCCGACACCTTGCAAATTCGGGCAATCTGCGTGACGAGCAATAACGTCAGCGATGCCTCAGTGCTCAGCGACTTGCTGGAGCAGTTGCCACCAGATGAAGCACTCGAAAGCCTGACGGGTGATGGTGCTTACGATACACAGCCCGCCTACGAAGCGGTCATTAGGCACGGCGCTATCCCCATCATTCCTCCACGCAAGAATGCTCGATTCCGAAGGGGAGCTGCTTTTGAACACCGCAATGCAGCTATCGCTGCGTGCAGGCGCTTGGGGCGCAGCATCTGGAAACGCTGGATTGGCTACCACCGGCGAAGTTTGGTGGAGACGAAGATGAACTGCATCAAGCGGTTGGGCGAGAGGGTGATGTCCCGCACCTTTGAACGCCAAGTTAACGAGCTGCACATCCGAGCAGCCATATTGAATCGATTCACTGAACTTTGCCGTCCTCAGACGGCAGCCGTGGCATAGCCACGGCCGGGGTTGAGGATCACTCGCCTCGAAATGGATTTATGCAACAACGCCTGTCGGTACGGGAAAGCAACGTTCCGAAATGTTACAGCTTTACCGTCAGGCATACCGCACGAAATTGCGGCTAGTGTTGTATTTTGTGGGTTGTCCCTGGACGAACAACCCACTATTCCTTATAGGGAATCAGCAGTTTCCAGAACGTTGCGGTACGTTGCTGGAAACTTTAAATTATTCCCACTCAATGGTTGCTGGTGGTTTGGTGCTCACGTCGTAAGTCACGCGGTTGATGCCGCGCACTTCATTGATGATACGGCCAGACACCTTCTTGAGCAGGCCGTAAGGCAGCTCGGCCCAGTCGGCCGTCATGAAGTCGCTGGTCACCACAGCACGCAGAGCCACGACGTAGTCGTAGGTGCGGCCGTCGCCCATCACGCCCACGCTCTTGACGGGCAGGAACACGGTGAAGGCCTGGCTGGTCAGGTCGTACCAGCTCTTGCCGGTCTTTTCATCGATCCAGTTGCGCAGCTCTTCGATGAAGATGGCGTCCGCACGGCGCAGCAGGTCGGCGTATTCCTTCTTGACTTCACCCAGGATACGCACGCCCAGTCCGGGGCCTGGGAAGGGATGGCGATACACCATCTCGCGGGGCAGGCCCAGAGCTACGCCCAGCTCGCGCACTTCGTCCTTGAACAGGTCGCGCAGGGGTTCCAGCAGCTTCAGACCCAGCTGCTCAGGCAGACCGCCCACGTTGTGGTGGCTCTTGATGGTGACAGCCTTCTTGCTCTTGGCGCCGCCCGACTCGATCACGTCGGGGTAGATCGTGCCTTGTGCCAGGAAAGTCGCGCCCTTGGAGCCTGCGGTGGCTGCCTTGAGCTTGGCGGCTTCGCTCTTGAACACGTCCACAAACAGACGGCCAATGATCTTGCGCTTTTGCTCAGGTTCAGACACGCCAGCCAATTCGCCCAGGAACAGCTCGGAAGCGTCCACGCGAATCACCTTGGCGTGCAGCTTGCCTTCGAACATGTCCATGACCATATCGCCTTCGTTCAGGCGCAGCAGACCGTGGTCCACAAACACGCAGGTCAGCTGGTCGCCAATGGCGCGGTGGATCAGCGCAGCAGCTACGGACGAATCCACACCGCCAGACAGACCCAGAATGACTTCTTCGTCACCCACTTGTTCGCGAATCTTGGCAACTGCTTCTTCGATGTAGTCGCCCATGATCCAGTCTGCATTGGCACCGCAGATATCCAGCACAAAGCGGTTCAGCATGGCTGCGCCCTGCACGGTGTGCGTGACTTCGGGGTGGAACTGCACAGCGTAGAAGCGACGTGTTTCGTCAGCCATACCAGCGATGGGGCAGGAAGGTGTGGAGCACATCACCTTGAAGCCTTCGGGCAGCTGGGTGACCTTGTCACCGTGGCTCATCCACACTTTGAGCATGCCGTGGCCTTCAGCGGTCACGAAGTCTTCAATGCCCTTGAGCAGTTTCGTGTGGCCGTGTGCGCGCACTTCGGCATAGCCGAATTCGCGGGTGTTGGAGCCTTCAACCTTGCCGCCCAGCTGGGTGGCCATGGTCTGCATGCCGTAGCAGATGCCCAGCACGGGAATGCCCAGCTCGAACACTGCGTCAGGCGCGCGGTCATCGACTTCGTAGACGGAAGCGTGGCTGCCAGAGAGGATGATGCCTTTGAGCTTGCCGTCAGCGGCAAACTCGCGCACCCATTCGCTGCTCACATCGCAGGGGTGGACTTCGCAGTACACGTGGGCTTCGCGCACGCGACGTGCGATCAGCTGTGTGACCTGCGAACCGAAGTCAAGAATCAGGATCTTGTCATGTTGCATGGTGTTATCCAAGGGCAAGAAAAGGAGAAATCCATGTCAAAAATCGCCAGGTGCCAAAAGTGCAATTCCGCGCTTTCGGGCCGCAGCAATCTGGGCAGGATCAAAGGTCGCCAGCGGCACACGCAGTGATTGCGCGAGCCACAGATATGCAGCGTCGTACACGGGCAGGCCCGTATCCAGTGCCACATCCAGCACGGCTTTGTGCTGGGCAGGAGCCAGCTCGTGCAGTTCCACGCGATGGCGAATAGCTTCGAGCACACCCCACAACCCCTCGACCGAGGTCTGCGGAATACGCCCATGATTGACACCCGATGCAATCAGGTTGCCGCACTCCCACTGCCAGACATTGGGAGCTTGCGGTTCCACCTCATCACGCCGGATGCGTGCGTACAGACGCTGGGTATCAGCACTGGCATGCTCAGGCAGCAGCCAGGCGGAAGTCACGGAGACATCCAGCACAAATGCGCTCATGTCTGACTCCGCCCTGTATGGCGCAGCGCCACTACAGAATCAGTAGCTTCCGGGGCACGCACAGTCTGCTGTAGCGCCTGAATTTGTTCTAACTCACGGGCAATCTGCTCGTCCGTAATCACCGGGCGACGGCGCACAGGCAGCATGCGCACCACTTCCTTGCCGTGACGGGTAATGCGCACCTCTTCTCCCTGCTCGACCAGTTCGATCAAGGCAGAAAAGCGGGTTTTGGCTTCGTAAATACCGACAGATTGCATGGGTAGAAATAAAAAAATCTGGTCTGAACCAGAAGTTCAGGCCAGATTTTAGCATTCTGACCAGAATCCTGCGACTCTGGTCTATTTCCTCAAAGGGAATTAGTCGGCACGGTAATTAGGTGCTTCCTTGGTGATCTGCACGTCGTGTACGTGCGACTCACGGATACCGGCTGCGGTGATTTCCACAAACTCGGCCTTTTCGTTCATCTCAGCAATGGTCTTGCAACCGCAGTAGCCCATGGAAGCACGGATGCCACCTGCCATCTGGTACACGATGGCAACCATGGAGCCCTTGTAAGGCACGCGGCCTTCAATACCTTCGGGCACCAGCTTGTCAGCTGTGGGGTTGCCTGTAGAGGATTCCTGGAAGTAGCGGTCTGCAGAGCCTTGCTGCATGGCGCCGATGGAGCCCATGCCACGGTAGCTCTTGTAGGAGCGACCCTGGAACAGAATCACTTCACCAGGTGCTTCTTCGGTACCAGCAAACATGCCGCCCATCATGATGGTGGATGCGCCAGCTGCCAGCGCCTTGGAGATATCACCGGAGAAGCGGATACCACCGTCACCAATCAGTGGCACACCTGTGCCCTTCAGGGCTTCGGCCACGTTGGAGATCGCCATGATCTGGGGTACACCCACACCGGCCACGATACGTGTGGTACAGATGGAGCCAGGGCCGATACCGACCTTCACAGCGTCAGCGCCCGCTTCCACCAGCGCCAGCGCAGCAGCGCCGGTAGCGATGTTGCCGCCAATCACATCGATATGGGGGTAGTTTTGCTTGACCCAGCGCACGCGGTCGATCACGCCCTTGGAGTGACCGTGGGCTGTGTCCACCACAATAGCGTCCACACCAGCCTTGGCCAGCAGCTCCACACGCTCTTCCGTGCCAGCGCCCACACCCACAGCAGCGGCTACGCGCAGACGGCCAGCGGCGTCACGTGCAGCGTTGGGGAAATTGGTTTGCTTGTTGATGTCCTTGACAGTGATCAGACCCTTGAGTTCAAAGGCATCGTTGACCACCAGCAGGCGCTCGAGCTTGTGCTTGTTCAGCAGCGCCTTGGCTTCAGCAGGCGTTGTGCCTTCGTGCACAGTGATCAGGCGCTCGCGGGGCGTCATGATCTCGCGCACTTTCACGTCGTAGCGTGTTTCAAAGCGGATGTCGCGGTTGGTCACAATACCCACCACCTTGCCGCCTTCCACCACAGGGAAGCCCGAGATGCCACGCTCTTCAGACAGCTGCAGCACCTGCAACACAGTGAAGTCAGGGGTGATCACCACAGGATCAGCCACCACGCCGGATTCATGGCGCTTGACCTTGAGCACTTCAGCCGCTTGTTGCTCGGCCGTCATGTTCTTGTGAATAACGCCAATGCCGCCTTCTTGGGCAATGGCGATCGCCAGACGCGCTTCAGTCACGGTGTCCATGGCCGCAGAGACCAGTGGCAGGTTCAACGTGATGTTGCGAGTGAACTTGGTAGAAAGAGAAACGTCCTTGGGCAGGACTTCGGAGTAGGCGGGAACGAGCAGAACGTCGTCAAAGGTCAGTGCTTTTCCGAGAAGGCGCATTGTGAAGGCTCCAAAAGAGGGATTGTAGCTTCGTCTGGCGGCTCCCGTGCCAATCACGCAACAAGAAACCTTGCAAGCCAGAGCTACACTGCCAGTCATGAAAACGCTCAAACTTCTTCTTGCAGCAACGCTAAGTGTTTGCAGTTGCAGTGTTTTTGCACAATGGCAGTGGATAGATGCTTCAGGGCAAAAAGTCTATAGCGATCGTCCTCCGCCCGCACACATCGCGCCACCACAGATCCTCAAGCGCCCGGGCAGCAGCGCGCCTGCCGCGCCCAGCGTGCGCTATCCCAGCGCTGAGGGCGCGACAGCTGCACCCGTAGCAACGCCTGCTGTAGTGTCAGAACCTGCTTCTGAAACAAGCACTGTGCAGGCAGCACCCGAAACATCAGCACCTGATCAGGACAAAGCCCGGGAAGCGGCTCAACGCAAGGCCGAAGAAGACGAACGTAAGAAGCACGAAGCCAGGCAGGCCGAGGTTCGCCGCAGCAACTGCCAGCGCGCCCGGGCAATGCAGGCTTCGCTGCAGTCCGGTGCACTGCATGCCTATGTGAATGAAAAAGGGGAACGCGGCTTGATGACGGACGCGCAGCGCCAGGCAGAACTGCAGCGCGCCCAGGCTGCCATCAAGGACAATTGCAGATAAAAGAGCTCAGTAGCCCGACTTGCTGTTGGCCCGGCGCTTGGCAAACAGCCCTGCCCCACGCGCGCCCTGTTGAGCAAACCGCTCACGGCGCGCAACTTTGGGGTCAACCTTCAGTGGCTGATACAGCTCGACGCGGTCGCCCTCCTGCAGCGCATATTCCAGCGGCTTGACGCGGCCCCAGACTCCACAACTTTGCTGGACTGACAGCTCAAGACCGCATGCGGTGATGGCATCCTGCAGGCACGCACCAGCAGGCAACTGCACCGAACGCTCCTGCACCTGACCCTGAGCATCCATCCAAACCACTTCAATGTTGAGCATTGTTGACCTGCCTCAACCGTAGACTTTTTCTGCGCGCTTGATAAAAGCATCCACCATGGAGTTGGCGATGCGATCAAAGATAGGGCCAATCAGCGTTGCCAGCGCCATGCTGTCAAAACCATAGTCCAGCTGCAGCTGAACCTTGCAGGCCCGCTGGGTGCCATCACCCACAGGATGAAAAATCCAGTGCCCTTCCAGGCGCGAGAACGGCCCTTTGATCAGGCGCATGCTGATCTTGTTTTTGCCCTCGTGCACATTGCGTGTCACAAACGACTTCTTCAGAGCACCCATGGCCATACCCACTTCAGCCGTCATGCCGTGCTCGTCCTGCTCCAGCACCTTGGTATGCGAGCACCAGGGCAGAAATTCGGGATAGCGCGCAACGTCTGCCACCAGGGCAAACATTTCTTCAGGGCTATACCAGATGAGGACGGACTTATTAACGTTTTTCATGAATAAACAAACCAGCGCCTTGAAACCTTGGGGCATTGTGAGGCCGCTTCGGTCAGTCTGGCGCTGGAGAAACTAAAATCAAAGCTGAGCGGGAGAAACGCCCATCATTGTAGGTAGAGCCCGGCATCTGTGGGCCCGCCACCCAGAAAGACCCATGGCAAAAAAACCAGAAACCAACTCTCGCATTGCAGAGAACAAAAAAGCTGCGTTCAATTATTTCTTTGAAGAACGCCATGAAGCCGGCATTGTGCTGCAAGGCTGGGAAGTCAAGGCACTGCGCAGCGGCAAGGCACAGATCAGCGAGGCCTATGTTGTCATCAAGGACGGCGAGCTGTTCCTGATCGGCTGTCAGATCCAACCCCTGAAAACCGCCTCCACCCACATCAGCACCGACGCTACGCGTCTGCGCAAGCTGCTGATGAAAAAAGACGAAATCCGCCGCCTGATCGGCAAGGTCGAGCAAAAGGGCTATACCCTGGTGCCCACCAACCTGCACTGGAAGAACGGTCTGGTCAAATGCGATGTTGCTCTGGCCAAGGGTAAGGCAGAGCACGACAAGCGTGACGTGATCAAAGACCGTGAAGGCAAGCGCGAGGTGGAACGCGCCATGAAAAGCCGCAACCGCTAAGCAACACTGATACCAGCTTGGCGCATGCCCTTGCGGAGTCTGCAAGACTCAGAAACGCTTCATGCCCAAGACTGCTCGGATCAAGCAGCAAGACTGCAGTACAGGAATCTCACTGTCAGGACGCTTGTGGGCTTGCTGCGTCCGCAAGCTACTGCTGCGGTCAGGACGCCAATTTGGATGCCATCCTGCACGCCCCCTCAGACACCCTCAAGAGACAGCTGCAGGCTGTGGAGCCTCAACACTCCACTGCATGTCCTGAATCAGCGACTGCAGCAAAGCAAAGCCCAGCGGCCATGGGCCATAGCCCGATTCCACATTGATGTGCCCCGCATTTTGCAGACGCACAAATTCGCTGCCCCAGGCGCGCGCGTAGGCACCTGCGAGGCGAATGGGGCAGTACGGATCATTACTGCTGGCCACCAGCACGCTGCGATATGGCAGGAGCTGATAAGGCACGGGCGCAAAGTCCGCCAGATGCGCCCTGCGCTCAGGGTCAGCAGGCGCCACCAGCAAGGCACTGCGAATGCGTGCGGCCGCCTCGGCGCCCAGATGCGTCGTGGTGATGCAGCCCAGGCTATGCGCCACCACGATCACTGGCTCCGGGCGCGACAGAATCAGCGCTTCCAGCGTGCGTACCCAGTCTTCGCGCTTGGGCGTCAGCCAGTCGTCTTGCTCCACACGCTCCACATTGGGCAAAGTCCTGGCCCACAGGCTTTGCCAGTGCTCAGGGCTGGAATTGCGCCATCCCGGAACGATGATGATGCGTGGTGCTGTGCTTGACATGGCTTGCTCTCCTTCAGAGCCGCCGATTGTGAAAGTCAGAGGCGCAAAACCCAACTATTGATTCGTTGTTTTCTTATGGGCATAAGCTTTTAGCTGCATGCACCGGAAACCGCAGGTATCCGAGCTCGAGCATGGTTATGCGGCCGGCAACACACGCCCCACAAGTGAGCGGCATAGGATGCGAGTAACAAATAGCAACATAGCTTTTTCTGCTCCTCCGACCCCTTCATGTTTCACCGGAAAATTAGTCACCGTCTTCTGGGCTGCTTTGCCCTCATTACGGCCTTGCTCATTGCACTGTCCACTTACAGTGTGTTCGTCACACAAGGCATCGACTCCAAGCTCACTGCCAACTCCAGCCAGAACGCCGTCATTCAGCGCGCTGCCATTGACTTTCGCGGCTCAGTGCACGACCGCGCCATTGCACTGCGCGATGCAGTGATTGCTCCCGACCCCACCGCTGTACAACATGAGTTGCAGCAAATCGAGCGCCTGGCACAGGCCTATGTACGGGCTAATCAACAGTTGCAGCAGGTGCTACAGGAGCAGTCAGGCACTATTCCGCCTGAAGTGCTCAAGATGCTCGAAGACATACAGCGTCAGGAAGCCAGCACACAGACAACCACTGACCGTATCCTGCAACTACTCCAGCAGCAAGACCGTGCCCGTGCCGAGTCACTGCTATGGGCGCAGGCCAAGCCCCAGTATGTGCAGTGGCTGGCCAGCATCAACCGCCTGATCGACTTTGAAGAAGCACGCATCATCACCAACAACAGCGGAGCCAATGATGCTGCCAAGGAGTTTGGCACGGCCATGCTGCTCATCACCGTACTGGCCGTAGCTGTCAGCGTGGCCGCAGCCATGAAGCTGGCCCAGTACATCACCCATGAACTGGGCGCAGAGCCCTATGAAGTACGCAATGTGGTGCAGGCCATGCGCAATGGGGAACTGACCGTGCACATTCCCGTGAGGGCTGGCGACAGCCGCAGCGTGATGGCGGCCGTAGCTGCCATGCAGCAACGCTTTCACGAACTGGTGGCAGCAGTACATACCAATATCACGCACCTGCGCTCTACTGGGCACGAAATTGCTGAAGGCAATCTGCGCCTGGGCGAGCGAACCGACCACACCACAGACAACCTGCACCGCACCACCCTAGCCATGCAGGCACTGACCGACACCGTGCAAAGCAGCGCCAATGCCGCTCAGCAGGCCGAAACTCTGGCAGATAGCGCCCTGCATGCGGCAGGCAGCGGAGGCCGGGTCATGCAGCAGGTCGTTGGCACCATGCAGGACATTGCTGCCAGCAGCCATCAGGTGGAAGAGATCATTGGCCTGATTGATAGCATCGCCTTTCAGACCAATATCCTGGCGCTCAATGCTGCCGTCGAAGCTGCACGCGCTGGCGAACAAGGCCGTGGCTTTGCCGTCGTAGCAGGTGAAGTGCGAGCCCTGGCTGGTCGCAGTGCCGAAGCTGCACGACAGATTCAGCAGCTGATTGCCTGCAGCGTGGAACGTATCAATTTGGGCAACCAGCTGGTGGATGAAGCCGGACATGCCATGCAGGACATCGTGCAGCACGTACAGCGTGTGCACCAGATCATCAGCTCCATTGGGCAGACAGCACAGGTGCAAAGCCAGGATATTCTGCAGGTCAATGCCTCCGTCCATGATTTGGAACAGATGACACAACAAAACACGACCTTGGTACAGCAAAGCACGGCAGCCGCCAAAGATCTGCAAGATCAGGCAGAAAAGCTGACCCAGCTGGTATCAGCCTTTAGCGTGCAGCGCAGCAGCGACGAGATGCGCCTGGTACGGGCTGAATCTGCTGCTTGAAGCCGATAAAAAACGCTCCACCCAGGCGGGTTGGAGCGCTTTTGGAACCGCTGTCAGCATCCATGCTGTATGTTTTTCAGAGTTCGCTCACCAGCCCTAACTGCATGCGCTCACAGCTGCCATACAAGGCATTGAGCGAGACCTTGGCCATCACATGCTCGCCGTCGGGCAGCTCCAGCTCAAACACAAAATGACTGCCACGGAAGGTGCGCTCCAGCACTTTGGCGGAAACACCGCGCTCCACCACGCAGACATGCTCAGGGCGCAGCAGCACCTTGGCGCCTTCGGATGTTTCGTAATGCGGATGGCCCGCTGGCAGCAGGCCCAGTGCCGTCTGCCACTGACCACCTGCCGTGCGCTGTGCGGAGACCAGCGCCCCCTCTCCCACAAACTGCGCCACAGCCTGCGTCGCAGGCGCGCAGTACACCTGCACGGCACTGCCCCACTGCATGAGCTGGCCATGGGACATCACGCCAATGTTGTCCGCCATGGCAAAGGCTTCGTTCTGATCGTGCGTCACCATCAGCGCCGTGGCCTTGGCTTGCTTCAAGATGGCGCGCACTTCACGCGCAATGGCCTCACGCATGCTGGTGTCTAGGCTGGAAAAAGGCTCATCCATCAGCAACAGGCTGGGGTTCGGCGCCAGCGCACGGGCCAGCGCTACACGCTGCTGCTGGCCACCAGAAAGTTCATGGGGCCAGCGCTGGGCCATGCCCTGCAGGCCAACCAGCTCCAGCATTTCCTGCACCCGTGCAGGGCGCTGCGCCTTGGGCATGCTGTGCAGACCAAAGGCTACGTTGTCACCCACCGTCAGATGAGGAAACAGCGCGTGATCCTGAAACACCATGCCAATGTCACGCAACTGCGGGGCCACATGCACCGTTGTGCTGGCCACCGTGCTCCCTTGCAGGACGATGCTGCCAGCACGCACTGGCTCAAAGCCTGCAATGGCACGCAGCAGCGTGGTCTTGCCACAGCCAGAAGGCCCCAGCAGACAGGCAATTTCACCCTGATCCATGCGCAGATTCACCCCTTGCACAACCGTGTTGGCACCATATCCCAATGAAATATTGTTGATTTCAAGCATCACAAAAACCCGGCATTGATCAACCGGCCGAGGACGGTTTCTTTTCCGTTTGCAGCACCAGCAGGATCACTGGCACCAGCCCCACCAGCACAATGGCCAGCGCTGGCAAAGCAGCCTCTTCCCACATGGATTCCGATGTCAGCTGAAACACGCGCACGGCCAGAGTGTCCCAGCCGAACTGACGCATCATCAAGGTGATGGGCATTTCCTTCATCACATCCACCACCACCATCAGAAAGGCAGACAGCAAGCCCGTGCGCAGCAGCGGCAGATGCAGGCGGCGCAGCGTCTGCCAGGGCCCCAGCCCCAGCGAAGCACAGGCTTCCTCCTGACTGCGCGTGATGCGTTGCATGGCAGCATCGGTCGAGTGATAGGCCACGGCCAGAAAGCGAGCGGCCAGCGCCAGCAGCATGCCTGCCAGAGAACCCTTGATGATGCCCAGCGCCTGAATCCCAAAGGGCTCCAGCAGCGCCATCAGCCAGGCATCCAGCCAGGCGATGGGAATGAACACACCCACGGCCAGTACCACACCGGGCATGGCATAGCCCAGCACCGCCAGGCGAATCACCCATGCGGTTTTTGCATCGCCATGGCGGCGGCGAATCCACGACAGCAGCAGCGCCAGCACGGTGGTGATGACAGCCGTCAGCAAGGCCAGATACAAGGTATTCCAGGCGTAGCCCCAATAGTCGCTATTGAGCTGTTCACGCCAAATCGACAGTACCCAGGCCACCATCTGCACCATGGGAATGGCAAACGACGCAGCAAACACCAGCAGGCAGAACCCAAATGCCAGCCAGCGCATGCCCCCCTGCAGCACAGCGCGGTGCTGCTGCGGATTGCTGACGTGAAAACGCTTGGCATTGCGCGAGCGCTGCTCAGCGGCCACCAGCAGCAAGACGACCAGCACCAAAATGGCTGCGAGCTGCGCGGCTGCGCCAATGTTGTGCAGGTCAAACCACGATTTGTAGACCGCGGTCGAGAAAGTGTCGAAGTTAAAAACGGCAATGGCGCCAAAGTCGGCCAGCACTTCCATGAGCACCAGCGCCAGACCGGCACCAATCCAGGGTCGCGCCAGTGGCAAAGCCACTTTGAAGAAAGCTGCCACAGGGCTGTAGCCCAGTGCCTGCGCGGCCTCCATGCTGCGGTGCCCCTGTGTCAGAAAGGCACTGCGCGCCATCAGGTACACATAGGGGTAGAAGGCCATGACCAGCACCATGACCAGCCCCCACAGGCTGCCGCGAATGTCCGGAAACCAGCGGCTATTGCCCATCACATCACGCACAAAGCTCTGCACCGGACCGGCATATTCGAAGATGCCCATCTGCACAAAGGCCAGCACATAGGCAGGGATGGCCAGCGGCAGCACCAGCGCCCAGGCAAAAAACCTGCGCCCCGGAAAATCACACATGGCCGTCAGCCACGCAAGCGGGACGGCAACGATCAGCACAGCCACACCCACCAGCAGCATGAGCAGCAAAGTGTTGCCCAGCACACGCGGCAGGACGTAGTTCCACAGGTGCAGCCAGATATCTGGCTGGGGCGTGACAGCCATGCCCACCACCGCCAGCAAAGGCACGATGGTCAGCAAGGCAATGGGAAGCGCAAAAGCGAAACCGCGCCAGCGGTGTGCTGGCGCGGAATGGTCTATGACAGACAAGTAACTAACCTAACAGGAAATCACCAATTAACGATAGCCTACACGATCGAGCAGCTTGATGGCTTCAGGCTGGCGCGAGCCGATGTCTGCAGCATTCAGAGGGCTGGGAACAAACGTACCCCATGCCTTCACGATGGGATCAGCCTCAGCCTGCTTGTTGATGGGGCTTTCATACGTGCCATGGGTGTAGGCAGTCTGCACCTTGTCAGAAGACAGCCACTCCAGCAGCTTGCGAGCGCCTTCGGGGTTCTTGGCATGGGCTGTCACACCGCCGCCAGACAGGTTCACGTGGGTACCGCCCTCATCCTTGCCCTGGTTGGCCCAGAACAGCTTGACCTTCTGGTTGAAGTCAGGCTCCTTGGCCAGGATACGGCCGTAGTAGTAAGTATTGGCAATGCCCACATCGCACTGACCGGCAGCGATGGCCTTGAGTAAGCTGGCATCGTTGGTGAACACATCACCGGCCAGGTTGTTCACCCAGCCCTTGGTGATCTGCTCGGCCTTGTCCACACCGTGCTTGGCGATCATCATGGCCACCAGCGACTGTGTGTAAGTCTGCTTGGAAGTGCGCAGGCACAGCTTGCCCTTCCACTTGGGGTCAGCCAGGTCTTCGTAGGTGCTCAGCTGCTCAGGCTTGACACGGTCAGCAGCGTAGAAAATGGTACGTTCACGCTGCGACAGGCCCCACCAGCGGTTGCCGGGGTCACGGAAGTTATCAGGCACGTTGGCGTTCAGTGTGGGGGAATCCACCTTCTGCAGCAGACCACGCTCTGCAGCGTTGTGCAGATTGCCCATGTCCACGGTAATCAGCACGTCTGCGGGAGAGCTGGCACCTTCAGCAGCCAGACGCTCAGCCAGAGAGCCGCCACGGTCTGTCAGCAGATTGATCTTGACGCCGGTCTGCTTGGTGTATTCGTCCAGTGTGGGCTTGAGCAAGGCCTCAATGCGCGAGGAGTACACGGTCACTGCCTGTGGCGCATCCGCAGCTTGTGCCAATGTTGCAGCACCAACCAAACCGGCGCACAGGGCTGTCTTCCAAATTTTCATGCTTACCTCAAAAGTGTGAAAAAGGCACTCCTGCGAGTGCCTGCACAGATGGCAGATCCATGAGCGCAAGTGGCCTGACGCTCATAATAAGAATAATTCCCATTAATTATTCTGCCACTTTTTAGCCAGCTGCAACACATTCCTGAGCGGGATTGCAAAAAAAATGCTGCACCGCTCAGTCCACCCTGCTTGCTCAGCGCCCCCAGGAACTGCTGCCCGGCACGAATTCCCCCAGAAAATCCAGAAAACTGCGCACCGCAGGCGTGAGCCCCCGGCGTGAGCTGAACACCGCGTGCACGATGGCTGGCGGCACACTCCACTGCGGCAGCACATGCACCAGCTCACCACGCTCCAGCTCCTGACGACACATATAGTCAGGCAGATAACCAATGCCTGCCCCACCTTGCGCCGCCAGCTTGAGGGTCATCAGGTCATCGGCCATATAGCGCACAGGCGGCTGTACCTGCACTTCCGCCCCGGTGTCGCTGCGCATGCGCCAGTGGGCCACACCTTCGAAAGCCGACATGGACAGCACCTGGTGCTCCAGCAATTGCTGCGGATGCTCAGGCGTGCCATGGCGGCGCAGATAGTCAGGGCTGGCCATGAGCACCTGGTGCGTGACATCCAGCTTTTTGACCACCAGTGTGGCGCTGTCTTCCAGCGTGGCGCGCACCCGCAGGGCGATGTCCACCCCCTCCTCCACCACATTGACCGGGCGGTTGACCACCTGCATCTCCAGCCGTACCAGCGGGTACTGCGCCAAAAAACGGGGAATCAGCGGTGCCAGCACAGTCTGCGACAGCGTCACCGGACAAGTCACGCGCACCGTGCCACGGGGTTCGCTTTGCACCTGCTCGACGGTGTCCTGCGCGGCCTGCGCTGCGTCACGCATGGCCTGGCAGTGGCGCAGATAGGCTGCGCCTACCTCGGTGAGCGACAGCTTGCGGGTGGTGCGCTGCAACAGTCGCACACCCAGCTGCGACTCCAGCTCCGCAATCCGGCGCGACAAGCGCGACTTTGGAATACCCAGCGCCCGCCCGGCAGCCGCAAAACCGCCACGCTCCACCACCTCCACAAAGTACAGCATGTCATTGAGATCTTGCATGGGGCAGCTCCTTGTTTGTTCCAAAATTAGAACAATCTATCGCATTTATGCTGACTTATCAAAGTGGCGCGTGTAATCCATACTTGCGTCCATTGAACACACCAACACAGGAGCCTCTCTTGAAACTGCTGCACATTGACTCTTCGATCACTGGTAACAACTCCGCTTCGCGCAAGCTGACTCAGCAAATCGTGGAAGCCTGGGTCGCCAAGCACCCCGACACACAGGTGGAATACCTGGATCTGGTGGTAGATACCCCCAACCACTTCACCATGGCGGCCATGGCTCCCCGCACTGGCCAGACCGAAGGCCTGAGCGCCGAGCAAGTGGCAGAGAACGCTGTGTCTGAAAAGCTGGTGAGCCAGTTCCTGGCCGCAGACGTGGTCGTGATCGGCGCGCCCTTCTACAACTTCACCATTCCTACCCAGCTCAAGGCATGGATTGACCGCATCGCCCAGCCTGGCCGCACCTTCCGCTACACCGCCAACGGCCCTGAAGGCCTGGCCAAGGGCAAGACCGTGATCGTGGCCTCCAGCCGCGGCGGCGTCTACTCCACCAGCGAAGCCATGCAGGCGCTGGAGCACCAGGAAAGCTATCTGAAGGTGGTCATGGGCTTCTTTGGCATTACCGACGTGCGCTTTGTACGCGCCGAAGGTCTGGGCATGGGCCCTGAAGCCGTGGCCGCTGCCTTTGAAAAGGCCGCCAACGATGTAAAGGCTGTGACTGCTGCCTGAAAACGATCGCGCTCCGCGAATCGCACAACGCCTGCTGATGCAGGCGTTTTTTTATGGCCTGATGGCTTTGCCGCAGGTGCAAAATTGCAGCAAAAGCTCCTAAATAAAGAGCATTCAGCGCTTGAATATCAATGACTATGAAGTCATTTCCACCTGAAAACTTGGTGCTTCCAGCGCAAAGCGCTCCTGTTTTTCAAACAAATTGTTAACAAGTTTTAAAAAAGTTGGCAAAACATGACTGCATCGGCAGGTCTTGTGTGCGATCACTCTGACGATGTAAGTATTAACCCTCATTTTTCCGGAAAATTTGTGCATTGCATCAAAAAATTGAGATGCTTCTATCGCACAGCGCACAGGGCTTGTTTCATCGTACTGGCAGACGTTCTGGTTTGGCGATGGAAGCACTACCAGTACGCCCATGGCCTTTTTCAAGAAACTCTCCCTGCGTTTGCAGCTACTGCTGGTCGTCTCCGGCGTGGTGCTGGCAGGCTTTGCCATCACCCTGTCCGTGCTGGCCACCCGCATGACCCGCATGCAGCAAACCGTTGCCATGGAATATGTAGAAGCGCTGACAGACCAGTACAGCCGCCAGGCCATGACACCATTGAACGCAGCTATCAGTATTACAGACAGAATTGCCAAGACCTATGAGGCCATGGTGCTGTCTGGCAATACCGACCGAGAAACCGCTAATGCCATGATGCGCCAAGTGCTGGATAGTAACCCCGGTATTGTCTCTACATGGACGATTTGGGAGCCCAACGGCTTTGATGGCCGTGATGCCGAATACGCCAACGCCCACGATGCCACCGGCCGCTTTGTGCCCTACTGGATTCAGGACGGCAAGGGTGGTCACTCCACAGCAGCCATTGTCGACTACGACAAGGAAAACTATTACCTCCTGCCCAAGCGTACGGGCAAGATCGCCATGCAGTAGCCCTATGTCTACAACTACGGCGGGCGTGAGATTTTGCAGACAGCGGTGACCGTACCCATCATCGTCAACGGCAAGTTTTTGGGCGTGGCAGGCGTGAGTGTGCCGCTGACCAGTCTGCAGAAGATGGTGGAAGACATTTCCATCTATGAAACCGGCTATGCCAGCCTGATCTCCAACCAGGGCATCTACGTGGGTGACGATGAAGCCAGCGTCCTTGGCAAGCGCCTGGACCAAACCGGCCGCTTTGACGCAGCCCTGGGCCAGGAAATGCTCCATGCAATTCAGAACGGCCAGCCGCGAACAAAGCGCTGGCGTGGTGCAGGTGGGCGAAGCCGTCACCGAGATGGACCAGGTCACACAGCAGAATGCAGCACTGGTAGAGGAAATGGCCGCCTCCGCACGCAGCCTGCAGCAGCAGGCTCAGGCGCTGGTCGATACTGTGGCCATCTTCAAGTACTGATCACAGACACTTCAGATAGCGCTTGCAAAAAAGCCTTGCAGTACATGCTGCAAGGCTTTTTTGTGACCGCTTGCGGGTTGCGGGAGCTGCTCAACGCGTCAACGCATAGGCCAGCTGCCCCAGCCATTCGTGCAGCGCCACCTGCCAGCGCAGCAGGCTCTCGGCCATACGGTATTCCGTCCATGGCGTGCTCTCGCCCGTGCGAAAGTCCACGGGGTATGGCGTGATCTGGCAGCCCACAGCTTCAAACTCGGGCACGGAGCGCGGCATGTGCCAGGCCGATGTCACCAGCAGCCAGCGTTCGTTGTGGCAGCGCTCACCCAGCGTCTGGGCCACACGCTGCGCGTTTTCGCGGGTGGTGCGCGAGCCTTGCTCGATATGCACACGCGCCATGTCCAGGCCTTGCTCCCGGTAGAACTGCGTGGCCAACTGGCCGTCGGTCACCCCCGTGGTGAGCAGGCGCCCTTCGCCACCGCTGAAGACCAGCTGCAGCTCAGGGTGCGCATGCATCCAGCCGACCGGCACCGTCATACGCTCTACCGACTGGCCCAGCGGCACCTGTCCATGCGCCTGCCAGCTGGCGGGGTGCTCCAGCGCACCACCCAGCACAATCACGCCAGCATGCTCTGGCACACGTTCAGCCGCAGGTACGGCATAGCGGTTTTCCAGCGGCCGCAGCAAAGCATCTGGCCCAGCCTGAAAACCCAGCAGCCCCAGCACCACCAGCCCTGCCCACAGCATGCGCCGGGCCAGCCTGGGTTGGCGGCTGAGCAGCAGCAAGGCCAGCAGCCACCACAAAGCCAGCCAGAACACAGGCTGGGTGATGGCCGACAAGAGTTTGGAAACAACAAACACGGTGCACGCCCTCTATGAATACAAGAGCAGATAGCGCTTGATTTCAAAGGATTTCAGATAGTTTTCTATCTAAAAACCAGCAAAATCAAGCGCTAGCCGCTCTGATTGTGAGAGTGCGATTATTGACCAATGCCGCCGTGGGCCAGCGACCATTGGGCGGGGTTGTGCAAAAAGGCCTGCCACACTGCCAGCTGCTCTACGGAGAACCCGCCGCGCTGGAAGGCCATGGCCAGTACATCCTGCCAGTTGCACAGCGCATGCACGCGCACACCGTGCTGCGCCAGTACGGCGTCTGAGCCAAAGCAGCCGTAGTCAAATACGACGAACAGGTCTTCCACACGCGCGCCCTGGGTGCGCAGCGCTTCGATGAAGTTGAGCTTGTACTGGCCCGCCGAGACCATGTCGTCCACCAGCAGCACCTTGCCACCTGAGTGCACCACGCCCTCAATCTGACGGCTGCCCACAGGGCGCTTGCGCACGTACTGCAAAGGCATATCCAGCTTTTCGGCAAACCAGGCCGCAAAGGCAATACCGCTGGACTCCCCGCCTGCCACAGCAGACAGGCCTTGCAGAGCACCCGCATCGAGCAGGCGTTGCACGCCCTGCTTCATCAGCTCGCGGCGTATGGTGGGCAGCGAGATCAGACGCGTGGCATCCATGTATACGGGGCTGGCCCAGCCCGAAGGCAGGATAAAAGCAGCATCGGTGCGCACTTCCACACAGCCCGCATCGAGCAGCATGGCTGCTGCGTCATGTCGTAAAGATTGGGTCATCACTTGGTCTTTCTTTGCAGAGATTGCATGGCTTTACGCAGTAATTGCGAGCATGGTGTCCGCCAGCACCTGGGTGCCCAGCATGAAGTCGCTCAGTTCCATGGCTTCATAGGGGTTGTGCGAGCCGTTCTGGTTGCGCACAAACACCATGCCAGAAGGCACACCGCCATTAGCAAACAGCGCGGCGTCATGCCCTGCGCCACTGGGGATGCGCTCGTGCGCAATGCCGCGCGTGCGGCAGGCCTTGGCCATCAGCTCGCACAGCAGCGGGTCGGTCACTGCGGGGTCACTGGTCAGGCGGCGGTCCAGCGCAAACTTCACGCCGCGCTCGCGCTCGATCGAGGCCATCTCGGCCTGCACCAGCTGGTAGAAAGCTTCCAGCGTGTCGCTGCTCTTGCTACGCGCCTCAAAACTGAAATGGGCGTAACCGGGCACGCGCGAAATCGAGTGCTCTGCCGGGTTGGTCTGCACCACGCCGCAGGTCACCACCAGGTCTGTGCCGCGCTCCAGCAGCGCACGCCAGTGGTTGTCCAGGCGCACGATGAGGTCCGACACGGCAAACACCGCATCCTTGCGCAGCCAGCGCGGCACCACACCCGAGTGCTGGGCATCGCCAAAGCACTCAATCTTGTTGTGGCGCACATTGCCGCGAATGCCACTGACCACACCCACGGGAATCTCTCGTGCCACCATGACGGGGCCCTGCTCGATGTGCAGCTCCAGATAGGCACGGATATCGGCAGGGCTGAACAGCTTTTCCTGACGGCTGATGGCGTCCATGTCCGCACCGCATGCGGCCAGCGCATCACGCAGCGTCACTTCGTCACCACGGCGCTTGAGCGCCAGATCTGCCGCCGTGAGCTTGCCCCACAGCGCACCCGAGCCCATATAGGCCTTGCCAAACCAGGCGCTTTCTTCCCCACGAAAGCCAATCACCTTCAGCGGTGCAGGCAGCGTGACGCCTTCACGCCGGGCCGCCAGCAGCACCAGCAGACCGGCAACCACACCAGCCAGGCCGTCGTAATTACCGCCCTGTGGCACCGAGTCCAGGTGCGAGCCGCACCAGATCGCAGGGGTGCTGCGTGTGTCAGCAGGGTCGAAATAGATGAAGTTGCCAGCGCGGTCCGTGGTCACATCCAGACCTTCGCTGCGCACAAATTTTTCCAGATAGGCAGCGCAGGCGTTCTCGCCCTCGCCGTAACTGGCGCGGGTGACACCCACACCATCAAAAGTCAGCGCACGAATGTCAGCAAACAATTGCTGGGCCAGTGGCTGTAGAGCATGCATTTCCATATCAACATACCTGCATCACATGCCGCGTGCAGGCTTACAGGTTGCTAAGAAAGCATGCTACTAGCAAAAAATATACGTGTTAACCGCAAATCTCTGCAAAAAATGCGCATGAAATCTGGAGCAACAGGAATACTCAAGCCTCCAGGTCAAACAGCAAAAACTCGGCGGGACTGCTTCCCGTAAATTGCAGCAGCGGCTCCTGGTCCACCAGCAGTGCATCCCCGGCCTGCAGCAGGTGACCTGATACCTCCAGCTTGCCGTGGATGAGCTGCACATAGGCTTTTCGCCCCGCTGGCAGGACATGGCTGAACTGTACGGCAGCCCCATCTTCTGGCCGCAGCAAACTGGCATAGATACGGGCATTGGCATGCAGCTGCACCGAGCCCTGCGCCCCGTCAGGCGACGCCACCAGCCGCAGCGTGTTGGTTTTTTCGGCTTCGCTGAAACGCTTTTGCTCATAGCCAGGCTGCAGCCCTTGGGCACTGGGCAGCAGCCAGATCTGCAGAAAATGCGTCTGCTGGCCCTGGGCATGGTTGTGCTCACTGTGCACCACGCCCGTGCCCGCTGTCATGCGCTGCACTTCGCCGGGTGTGATGGTCTGCACATTGCCCATGCTGTCCTCATGCGAGAGTGCACCGTCAATGACGTAGCTGACAATTTCCATGTCACGGTGCGGGTGCGCGCCAAAGCCTGCTCCGGGCGCGATGCGGTCTTCATTGATGACGCGCAGATTGCCCCAGCCCATATGACGGGGGTCGTAGTAGCCAGCAAACGAAAAGCTGTGAAACGAGGTCAGCCAGCCGTGATCGGCAAAACCTCGCTCATGCGATGGGCGGATACGAAACATGAACACACCTCCTTGGCAGCAAACACCCCACTGTAAAAGCCCAGCTTTGCCTTCGACACAAAGCCGTTTGATGGCATCATTCAAACTCTTTGAATGGACTTGTCTTCTTCAGACACATTTCCTGCATGCCCAGTCCTCGTGATGTTTTAACCCCAGACAGCCTTGCCATGCTGCAGGTCATTGCCGATACCGGCAGTTTCGCAGCTGCTGCACGCCAGCTGCAACTGGTGCCCAGCGCGCTCACCTACCGGGTGCGGCAAATGGAAGAAGCCCTGGATGTGCTGCTGTTTGACCGCAGCACCCGCCAGGCCCAGCCCACCGAGGCCGGACAGGCCCTGCTGGCCGAAGGTGCACGTCTGCTGCAGGACATTGATGCCGTTGCCAACCGCGTACGCCGTGTAGCCACTGGCTGGGAGCCAGAGCTGACCATCGTGGCCGATGCCGTGCTCTCACACAGCACGCTGCTGGATCTGGTCGAGGCCTTTTACGCGCTCAACGCCCCTACGCGGCTGAAGCTGACCACAGGTACCCTGTCTGGCCCCATGGAATGTCTGATCCAGGGCCGCGCCGACCTGGCGCTGGGCATGACGCCCACCAACACCAGCGCCGCCGGTCTGCAGGTACAGGACCTGGGCGATGTGCAGTTTGCCTTTGCCGTGGCGCCCTTTCACCCGCTGGCCCAGCATGAAGGCCCGATCACGGATGAAGTCATGCGCGAACACCGCCTCGTCGTCATCAGCGACTCCGCACAGCGTGAACGCACCTCCATGGGACTGCTGGACGGGCAGGACATCTTCACCGTAGACCACATCCAGGCCAAGATCGACGCCCAGGTGCGCGGCCTGGGCTGTGGCTTTCTTTCACAGGCCATGGTCCAGCCCTATGTGGATGCCGGCCTGCTTGTTATCAAACCTATAGCGCGCGCGGCACGCAATGTCCGGGTGCGCTACGCCTGGAAAAAAAGCGGTGGCAACGCCCCGGGCAAGGCCCTGCAATGGTGGCTGGAGCAATTGCAAAGCCCTGTGACCCAGCAGGCCCTGCTGGAGCAGCACCGCTACAGCTGGTTGCCTCAGCGCTGATTCGCTGATTCGCTGACTCGCTGATTGTTTCTTCTTCCATGACAGTTTCATTGCCCTGTCCCTACCGTGGGCGCTTTGCACCTTCGCCCACAGGCCCCTTGCATGCAGGCTCGCTGGTCGCGGCCCTGGCCAGCTGGCTGGACGCACGTGCCCACCACGGCACCTGGCTGGTGCGCATCGAAGACATTGACCCGCCACGCTGCATGGCAGGGGCCGACCAGGTCATCCTGCAGCAGCTCAACCAGTGCGGCCTGACCCCGGACGAACCGCCAGTCTGGCAATCCCAGCGCCACGCACACTATGCCGACGCGCTGGAGCAGCTGCGCGCAGCCGGTCTGGCCTATGCCTGTGGCTGTACCCGCAAAGACCTGGAACAGGCCTGGCAGCAGCTGGGCCTGGTGCATGAACGCCATGTGGAGCGCCCCTACCCCGGCACCTGCCGCGATGGTCTGCACGGCAAACCTGCCCGCAGCTGGCGCTTCGCCCTGCAAAAATATATAGAAAATTGGCCTCTAGCGCTTGATACACAAGCGCAGACAGCTCCTTTTTTCATAGAACCCAGCCACATGCTGCACTGGCAGGACCGGCGACTGGGCGCCGAGCAGCAGGACCCGACACAGGTCGCTGGCGACTTTGTGCTGCAGCGCGCTGATGGCCTGTACGCCTACCAACTGGCCGTGGTGGTAGACGATGGACTGCAAGGCATCACCCACGTGGTACGCGGCGAAGACCTGACGGACAACACACCGCGCCAGCTGCTGCTGCAGCATGCGCTGGGCCTGCCACACCCGCGTTACCTGCACACACCGCTGGTGCGCATGCCCGATGGCGAAAAGCTTTCCAAACAGCATGGTGCACCTGCCGTGGATGTGAGCGACCCGCTGGCTGCCTTGAACACGGCGGCACAGAACTTGCAACTGCAGCCCGTAAGCCCTGCAACCACGCTGGCAGACGCACTGCAGCAATGGGTGAACGAATGGCGAGCCACATACAATAGCCGGCGTGACTGAGCATCAAAACACCACCATGGCTGACACAGCCCCTAATACTGCCGCCGCAGGCCAGGCGCCTGCCGATGTGGCACATCCCCGCACCATTCGCAGTTTCGTGCGCCGCACTGGCCGCGTGACCACCGGACAGGCCAAGGCCTTTGAAGAGCTGGGCCCCAAGTTCGTGCTGCCTTACACCGGCCAGCCGCGGGACCCGCAGACCGTCTTCGGTCGCCCCGGCAAGCTGATTCTGGAAATCGGTTTTGGCATGGGTGAGGCCACGGCCCACATCGCACGCGTGCGCCCTGATGACAACTTCCTGTGCTGCGAAGTGCACGAGCCCGGCGTGGGCGCGCTGCTCAAGCGCATTGGCGAGCAGGACATCCACAACATCCGCATCCTGCAGCACGACGCCGTCGAAGTCATTGACTTCATGCTGCCCGAGGGCATGCTGGACGGCGTGCACATTTTCTTCCCAGACCCCTGGCACAAGAAAAAGCACAACAAGCGCCGCCTGATCCAGTCGCCACTGGTGGCCAAGCTGGCCAGCCGCCTCAAGCAAGGTGGCTACATCCACTGCGCAACCGACTGGGAACCCTACGCCGAGCAAATGCTGGAAGTGCTGGGCGCCGAAGCCCAGCTGGCCAACACCGCAGAAGGCTATGCGCCCAAGCCGGATTACCGCCCTCTCACCAAGTTTGAGAACCGCGGTCTGAAGCTGGGACATGGCGTCTGGGATCTGGTGTTCGTCAAACGCTAAGCACACCACCCGGGATCGTCCAACTGCCCCGAACATTCATGCGTATTCTGCAAAATCTGGTCCAGATGACCGAGCAACGGGATCATCTTCGCCTGGAGCTCTCCGTCCTTTCCACTTTTTTGCAGCTGCCACATATACAGAGTGTTCGGGCGCTGGAACTGCTCAAGCTCGATGACGCTTACTGGGTGCGGCCACGCACCTGGCTGCACAACGACCAGCTGGTCACTGCTGCGCAGGACTTCATGAATGACCCTGCACGCAAGCCGCTGCAGTCCGTCCCCCATCTGCACGCATGTATCACGCAGCGTGCCCAACAGGCCCAGCAGACGGGCGGCGTTCATGGGCAATACATACTGTGGCTGCCAGTCTGGATGCATGAGCCAGTGCATGCCTGCGTCGAAATCATTCGCGCCACCCCGCCCAGCAAGCATGAGCTGGATGTCATTCTGGCCATTTTTACGGTCTACAAGAACTACCAGAGCCTGCTGGACTACAGCGAGCGCGATGCACTGACCGGCCTGCTCAACCGCAAGACTTTTGATGAACACCTGATGCGTTTTGCCGCCCAGGTGCATGACTCAGAGGAACAGCCCTGGCTGGCCGTGATCGACATTGACCACTTCAAGCAGGTCAATGACCGTTTTGGCCACCTGTTTGGTGATGAGGTCCTGATTCTGGTGGCCAATCTGCTGCGCACTGCCTTTGGCACACAGCACCGTATCTTCCGCTTTGGTGGTGAAGAGTTTGTGGTACTCATGCCCCCCATGCGCCGTGAGGCTACACAGGCAGCACTCGAGGCCTTTCGCGAGACCGTCGCCCGGCATGCATTTCCGCAGGTGGGCTCTGTCACGGTCAGCATTGGCTTTGCCTGCGCCAAGCTGTGTGCGCCTATTGAAATTCTGGGACAGGCCGACCAGGCCCTGTACTTTGCCAAAGAGCATGGCCGCAACCGCGTCTGCCAGTACGAGCAGCTCCATGCCGATGGGCAGCTGCACCACGCACAGATACACGACGACATCGAACTGTTCTGAATAGCCCGCTCAGGCCTCGGAACACACACTGTCGCGCCCCTGATGCTTGGCCCGGTACAGCAGGCCATCCACACGCTGCAGCAGCGCCTCCATGGACTCACCATTGCGGCGCTGCGTCACCCCGAAGCTGCAGGTCAGCTGTAGCTGCAGGCCATCACCTTGCCAAGGCTCACTGCGCACCACCTGTGCCAGGCGCTGCGCCACTTCGCTGGCCTGATCCAGCGCAGTATCGGGCAGGCAGATGACAAACTCCTCCCCGCCAAAACGGACCATCCAGTCCTGACCCGCCCGCAGAGCATGCTGCAGGCGCTGGGCAATGGCACGCAGCACCGCATCACCCACCGCGTGACCGTGCCTGTCATTGATGCGCTTGAAGTGGTCGATATCCGTAAAAATAATGCTGAAGGCCCTGCCTTCGCTCATGCACTGATCCAGCTCCAGCGGCAGGCGCTGTTCCATGGCTCGGCGGTTGTACGCACCAGTGAGCACATCCACCTGCGACAGTCGCTTGACCTCTTCCACCAGCTCGGAAAGCTCCTGCGTGCGCTCCTTGACCAGGCCATCCAGCTGCCTGATATGGCGATCCAGCTCCTCCTGCAGATGGTGAAAGCCTTGCACGACCAGATCGATTTCATCGCAGCGCTCATGCCGCGCACGCTGAATCTGCAGAGGCTGGCTCACCGCCTCAGGGCGCAGATGGCGCACAAAGTCCGCAATCTGGCGCAGCGGCAGACCCAGGTCACGCCGGATCACCCAGGCCACCATGATGCACATCAGTGCCGTAAAAATCAGATAGCCAGGAATCACATGCTTCTGCGATTCCCACAGCAGATTGCGGTGGAAGTCCGGATCAGCCCAGACCTCGATCGTGCCTAGCACCTGCTCCTTGTCATCTGGTGAGTGAATCACGGCTTCATACGAGGGCGCATCCAGCACGGCTTTGCTGCGCCCAGCCGTCAATATTTCACCGGTCAGCGCCACCTGAATATGCACCGCCCCTACTGCCTCAATTTCGGTAAGTCGTTGCAGATGGTTGTTCAGGCGCTCCCGGTCAATATCCCACAGCGCATGGCCAATCGCACGGCTGCTGGTCTCCACAATCAGCGCCATGGTGTTGAAGAACTGCTTTTCCTGAACGGAGCGCTCCACCCATACCTGCACACCACCAATTCCAATCAGGCACACCATGGCCAAAGCAACAATGCGTTGCAGCATGCGTGTAGAAATGGATCGGAATTCAAGATGGCGACTTGACATGGCGGTCAGGATACCCAGTCAGTGCAGCAGCCTGTGAATGTCAAAATCATAGCGCTTCAGATGAGGGTTCAGGTATTTACTGAACTGTCTGAAGTCCAAACGGACCTTGCTACCCGCTCCCATGCGCTGCTCAAAGCGTTTGCTGCTGCTGGCGTCAAAGAGCATGAACATGGGGCGCTTTTGCTCCAGACCTTCATCGGCAAAATCAATGCCGTGGTGGTAGTCGAACAGCATGACCATGGCCCATGCCCCGGCCAGAAAATGACCGCCTGCCATGGCTGTCAACTCACCCTGGCGCAATTTTTCCAGTGCCTGCGCTGAGGTATTGATGCCGCTGAAAACAGCATCCTGACCTGGCTTGCCACCCTGCTCTTGCCAGGCCTGCATGGCACCCAGCGCCATCACATCATTACCACTCCACACAATGCGCGCCTGCGGATAGCGCTGAAAAAGCACAGCAGCCTGCTCGCGTGCCTTGTCCTGGCGCCACTCACCGTAGACCTGCTGCATCAGCTTGACGGAATCACCCGCCTCACTCACGGCCCTGAGCATGCCCTGATTGCGGGTGATGGAAACAGGGGTCGAACGGTCGCCAGCAATGGCCAACATCTGCCACTGGCCTTGCTCATCACGCCACTGTGGATGTTTTTGGGCTGCTTCAATCAAGGCCTTGGCTGTGCGATACCCCGCATCTTCGGCATTGGACTCCAGACTGCCAAGCCAGAATGGGAAGCGCTCTCTGGGAAAACCCACCTGCGGGCGTAGATCTTCATGAATTCCGCTGAACGCCATGAACGCCTGGATGCCGGCCCCCTCCAGCGCCTTGAGTACACTGGGCGCCACACTGTACTCGTTACCAAAGAGCACGTAGTCAGGGCGTTCCTGCGGCGGCAACTGCGCCAAGGACTGCGCTACCTCCATGGGCTTGAGGCGGTCGCGCTCCACGGTCACCACTTGCAGCTGCATACCCAGACTGTCAGCCGCCTTGCGCATGGCATCACTGGCGGAAGTCCAGAAAATCTCATCGGACATGCCCGGGTTGATGAACACCACAGACTGCGCCTGTGCCATGCCTGCAGTCCAGAGACATACCGCCGCCGCCCATAGCCGCAGCCCAGCCTGCCAGCAGCGCTGACACACTGCACACCACAGCAACTTGCTTGTTTGCATATGTCTCAATCTCATCATCAGGCAGCCAGAAAGCGCCTGCGCTCTTTCCATAAAAAAACCAGAAGGCAGAACTGCCTTCTGGTTTTTAGTGAGGTGAAGTACGCAATCAGATGCGCTCAGCCACCCAGGCCTGAACCGATGCCAGCGCAGCAGGTACGCCCTCGGCATTGGAGCCACCGGCCATGGCCATATCTGGCTTGCCACCGCCCTTGCCGCCTACCTGCTGGGCCACAAAGTTCACCAGCTCACCCGCCTTGACCTTGGCAGTCTCAGCTTTGGTCACACCGGCAGCCAGCTGCACCTTGTCGCCGTCGACAGCGGCCAGCACGATCACGGCCGCACCCAGCTTGTCCTTGAGCTTGTCCATGGTCTCACGCAGGGTCTTGGCATCCGCGCCATCGAGCTTGGCAGCCAGCACCTTCACGCCCTTGACATCCGCAGCTTGCGTAGCCAGTTCATCGCCCTGGCTGGAAGCCAGCTTGCCCTTGAGTGCGGAAATTTCCTTTTCCAGCACCTTGATCTGATCCAGCGCCGAACCAATGCGGTGGTTCAGTTCTGCCACAGGCGCCTTCAGCGCTGCAGCAGCCTGGTCCACGGTGGACTCCAGCGATTGCAGATAGGCCAGTGCGTTCTCACCCGTCACCGCTTCCACACGGCGCACACCAGCGGCCACGCCCGACTCGGCCACGATCTTGAACAGACCGATATCGCCAGTGCGATGCACGTGGGTACCGCCACACAACTCACGGCTGGTACCAATGTCCAGCACACGCACGGTTTCGCCGTACTTCTCGCCGAACAGCATCATGGCGCCGGTGGCCTTGGCCGATTCGATGTCCATCACGCGTGCATCGGTGGCGGTGTTGGCCAGAATTTCCTTGTTCACACGGCGCTCGATTTCGCGGATTTGCTCTGCGGTCACAGGTGCGTTGTGCGTAAAGTCAAAGCGGGTGCGGTCAGCATTGACCAGCGAGCCCTTTTGCTGCACGTGCTCACCCAGCACTTCGCGCAATGCCTTGTGCATCAGGTGGGTAACCGAGTGGTTGCGCATGGTGGCGGCACGCAGCTGGGTGTTGACCTCCGCCTGCACAGCATCGCCCACCTTCAGGCTGCCGGACTCCAGCACGCCATGGTGACCAAACACATCGGCCTTGATCTTCTGGGTGTCTTCCACCGCAAACACACTGCCTGCGGCGCTGATAACGCCCTGATCGCCCACCTGGCCGCCGGACTCTGCATAAAAAGGAGTGGTATCCAGCACAACCACGCCGCTTTGACCAGCCTTCAGCTCAGAAACGGGCGTACCTTCTGCGTAAAGCGCTACGATCTTTGCAGATTCCACCAGCTTTTCGTAGCCGGTGAAGGTGTTGGCCGCGCCGGTGTATTCCAGCGCACGGTCCATCTTGAACTTACCAGCGGCGCGGGCCATGTTCTTCTGGGCTTCCATCGCGGCGTTAAAGCCTGCTTCGTCCACGGTCACACCGCGCTCGCGGCAGACGTCGTTGGTCAAGTCCAGGGGGAAGCCGTAGGTGTCGTGCAGCTTGAAGGCCACGTCACCAGCCAGTACCTTGGCGTCACCGGCCAGGGCGCTGTCCAGAATTTCCATGCCATGGGCCAGGGTCTCGAAGAAACGCTCTTCTTCCACGCGCAGCACTTCGGTGATGCGGGCCTCCTGCTCGCGGATCTTGGGATAGGCATCGCCCATCACGGCGACCAGGTCCTTGACCAGCTTGTGGAAGAACGGCGTCTTCTGGCCCAGCTTGTAACCGTGGCGGATGGCTCGGCGCACGATGCGGCGCTGCACATAGCCACGGCCTTCGTTGGAAGGAATCACACCGTCCGCCACCAGGAAGGCAGTTGCACGGATGTGGTCGGCAATCACGCGCAGCGATGGATGCTCCAGATCGCTGGTGCCGGTTTCACGGGCAGCGGCCTTGATCAGGTTCTGGAACAGGTCGATCTCGTAGTTGCTGTGCACGTGCTGCAGAATGGCAGCCAGACGCTCCAGACCCATGCCGGTGTCCACGCACGGTGCGGGCAGCGGCTTGACGTTGCCCTGCTCGTCCATGTCGAACTGCATGAACACGTTGTTCCAGATTTCGATGAAACGGTCGCCGTCTTCATCGGGCGAGCCAGGAGGGCCACCGGCAATGTGCTCGCCGTGGTCGTAGAAGATTTCCGAGCAAGGGCCGCAAGGGCCGGTGTCAGCCATCATCCAGAAGTTGTCGGACTTGTAACGTCCGCCCTTGTTGTCGCCAATGCGAATCACGCGCTCTGGGGGCAGGCCAATTTCCTTGGTCCAGATGTCATAGGCCTCGTCGTCTTCAGCATACACCGTCGCCAGCAGACGCTCCTTGGGCAGCTTGTAGACCTCGGTCAGCAGCTCCCACGCCCACTTCAGCGACTCACGCTTGAAGTAGTCGCCGAACGACCAGTTGCCCAGCATTTCAAAGAAAGTGTGGTGGCGCGCGGTGTAGCCCACGTTTTCCAGGTCGTTGTGCTTGCCACCGGCGCGCAGGCAGGCCTGCACCGAAGTTGCGCGGTTATAGGGGCGCTTGTCGGTACCCAGGAACACGTCCTTGAACTGGACCATGCCCGAGTTGGTGAACATCAAAGTGGGGTCGTTACCGGGCACCAGAGGGCTGGATTCCACAATGGTGTGGCCCTTGGATGCAAAAAAGTCCAGGAACGTCTTGCGGATGTCCGCAACGGAGAATTTGGGAGTGCTCATGGATAAGTCGTTGTCTTGTGCGCAAACACTGCTGCACGAATTAACTTTTGATTATAGGTTTCATGGATGGCATGGCGCGCAAGCCATTCAATCGTTCCGATAGTTCAACACGGGCTTGTGCGCCGCTTCATGCCGCGGCAGCGGGCCCAGCGTGCGCCGGGAACGAAACTGGTGCTGCAGCCCGGTCACGGGATCGCAAAATGCCAGGCTTTGCGCCAGCAACATCAGGGGGCGAGAAAAATCCCCTTCTGGCGCATCATCCACCACAGGGTACAGACCATCGCCCTTGAGCCCCAGCCCCAGCGCTGCCATGTGTACGCGCAGCTGGTGGCGCTTGCCACTGATGGGCAAAAGCCGGTAGCGCGCCCAGTGCTGGTTGTGCTCCAGCAGTTCCATCTGTGTAAAGCTGTTGGGCGTGCCTGCGACTTCCTGCATCCGGATGAAATTGTTGCTTTCCACCATGCGGCTTGCGTGCTCACGCGGAAAGGTGATGGCGGGGTTCCACGGCGCAATCGCTTCATAGGCCTTGTGCACCGTGCGCTCTCGAAACAGGGCCTGATAGGCACCACGGTCCTCTCGACGCGCGGCAAACAGCACCAGCCCCGCCGTATCACGGTCGATGCGGTGCACGGGCGACAGATCCGGCAGGCCCAGCTGGTTCTTCAGCCGCACCAGCAAGGTGTTCTGCAAGTACTTGCCGCCCGGTGTGACCGGCAGAAAGTGTGGCTTGTCTGCCACCACAATGTGGGCGTCCTGGTAGAGCACCTCGGCTTCGAATGGAATGTGCGGCTCTGCCTCTACCTCACGGTAGTAATAAATACGCAGCCCTTTGAGCAGCGGCGTGTGCGGCTGCACGGGGCGAGCCAGCTCGTCCACCACTTCACCGCGTGCCATGCGCTCCAGCCAGCTCTCACGCGATACAGCCGGCAGGCGCTGCACCAGAAAGTCCAGACAAGTCCCGTCCCCCACATTGGGGAGCACCACGCAGCTGGGCTTGACGCCATCGCGCATGGGCAGCACTTGTGGATCATGGGTGTTATACATGGGGCTTCCCGCAAACCAGACCATGCAATTATGGTCAAATCAGGCTCCAGCGCTTGCTACACAAGCGCTGGTAGCTATATTTTTCATACTAACGGTACGGCAACAGCTGCTGTATGGCCTGCGCCGTCGCTCTGGCGGTACCACGGTGTGAGGCCGCAAACTCCAGCGCGGCCTGCCGCGCAGCTGCCAGACTGCTGGCATCACGCACCAGCGCAGTTGCCAGCTGCACGCCCTGCTCCATATCCAGCACACGAAATGCAGCCCCCACTTCGCAAGCCGTCTGCGATACCTGGGCAAAGTTGAACGTGTGTGGGCCGATCACCATGGGGCAGCCACAGGCCGCAGCTTCGATCAGATTCTGCCCCCCCAGCGGCTCAAAGCTGCCACCGAGCAAGCCGATGTCTGCCGCAGCGTAGTACAGCGGCATCTCCCCCAAGCTATCGCCCAGCCAGACATCCACATCGGTCGGTGGCAGGCCATCGCCCCACTGGCTGCGGCGTGCCACACGCAGCCCGGCTTCCAGAAGCTGTACATGGACTTCATCAAACCGTTGCGGGTGGCGCGGCACGATCAGCCACTGGCACTGCCCAGCCACCCCGTGGAATTTGCGACCAGCCCACTGGGCCATCCATTGCGCTTCTTCCCCTTCGCGCGAGCTGGCCAGCACCACCACGGGCCGCTGGCTCACCGCACGCCAGGCCTTGCCTTGCTCCAGCAAAGCCGCATCAGGCTGCACATCAAACTTGAGATTGCCCAGCACGGCCTGCACGGGAGCCCCTACGCTGCGCAGGCGCTCGGCATCTTCCTCGGTCTGCGCCCATACGGCACGCAAAGCGCCGTAGGTGGGTTCAAACAGCGATGACCAGCGCTGCGCACCAGCCTGCGACTTGGCATTGAGACGGGCATTGGCCAGCACCAGAGGCACGCCCATGCGCTGGCAGCCCTGCACCAGATTGGGCCAGATCTCGGTTTCCATCAGCACACCGATGGCTGGCTGAAACTGCTGCAGAAAGCGGCGCACGGCCTTGCGACTGTCCCACGGCTGCCACACCTGTATATCGCCAGGCTGCAGCAGCTTGCGTCCTTCAGCACGGCCCGTAGCCGTTCCATGCGTGAGCAGCAGGCGCATGCCTGGCATGGCAGCACGCAGCTCATGGATCAGCAAGGCAGCCGCCCGCGTTTCTCCCAGCGACACGGCATGCACCCAAACCCACTGGCCTGCGGCCTCACGACCCAGATCCCTGGGCGTGTAACAGCCAAAGCGCTCAGGTACGGCTTCCGCATACCCTGGCTCTGCCTTGGCTCGCCTGCGCAGCTTGCGCTTGAGCAAGGGTTGCGCCGCCCACGCCAGCAGGGAATAAGCCGCCAAGCTCAGGTTCATGCTGCTCCTCTGCGCTGCGCCATCAATGCGCGGCACTGCCGATCTTGGCACCGGGCTTGACACGCTCGAGCAGCGCCAGCATCTGGGCCTCGATGCGGTTCAAAGCTTCCTGGGTATGGCCTTCAAAGCGCAGCACCAGTACCGGCGTGGTGTTGCTGGCGCGAATCAGACCAAAGCCGTCTTCCCAGTCCACACGCAGACCATCAATGGTGCTGATCTGGGCAGGCGCAGCAAACACTTCAGGCGCCAGTGCCTGCAACTGTGCAGTCAGGGCATGGGGCTCACCTTCGGCGCAGGCTACGTTCAGCTCCGGGGTTGAGAAGCTGGTGGGCAACGCATTGAGCACAGCGCTGGGGTCCGCTTCCTTGCTCAGAATTTCCAGCAGGCGACAGCCTGCGTAGGTGCCGTCATCAAAGCCGTACCAGCGCTCCTTGAAGAAGATATGACCACTCATCTCGCCACCCAGGGGAGAGTCCAGCTCCTTCATGCGCGCCTTGACCAGCGAGTGGCCGGTCTTGTACATCTCGGGCACACCGCCTGCTTCGCGAATGGCAGGTGCCAGGCGTTGCGTGCACTTGACGTCAAACAAAATCGTGCCTCCGGGCACGCGTGAGAGCACATCCTTGGCAAACAGCATCATCTGGCGGTCGGGGTAGATGGTCTGACCGTCCTTGGTCACAATGCCCAGGCGGTCGCCGTCACCGTCAAATGCCAGTCCCAATTCCGCATCAGTTTCCTGCAGTGCCTTGACCACATCGCGCAGGTTCTCTGGCTTGCTGGGGTCTGGATGGTGGTTGGGGAAATGGCCATCCACCTCAGAGAACAGCTCCAGCACCTCGCAGCCCAGCGCGCGGAAAATCCCCGGCGCCGTGGCACCCGCCACACCATTGCCGCAGTCCACCACAATCTTTACAGGGCGCGACAGCTTGACATCACCCACAATGCGTGCGGTGTAGTCAGCCAGCACATCGGCCTGGCGAATGCTGCCACCTGCCTGCAGCTGCCAGCTTTCCGCTTCCATGGTCTGGCGCAGGGCCTGAATCTCAGGGCCGTAAATGGCGCGACCTGCCAGTACCATCTTGAAGCCGTTGTAGTCCTTGGGGTTGTGGCTGCCCGTGACCATGATGCCGCTCTTGCACAGCGTGGCGGCCGCAAAGTACAGCATGGGGGTGGTGCACATGCCGACATCAATCACTTCAATGCCTACATCCACCAGACCTGCCATCAAGGCCTGGCTCAGCGCTGGCCCGGACAGGCGCCCGTCACGCCCCACGGCCACGACTTTTTCACCTTCAGCCAGGGCAGCCATGCCAAATGCACGGCCTACGCCGCGGGCGACCTCTTCGGTCAGTGTGGCTGGAACCACACCACGAATGTCATAGGCCTTAAAGATAGAAGCAGCAATCTGCACAGTGAAATCCTCAACGTGGCACAGGCCACAAAAACAAAGAGCACCGTACGTGCTCGGCCGTCATTCTAGAGACTTGGAGCAACCACCCCTACGGAAAGCTCGACTTTCTGCCTGCACTTCCTACACTTTGTTACGAGGTAATCCCTCATAGCGCTCCAACCGGGAAGGCTGCACGATGAGGCCGCACTCACAGATCACCCCCCGCAAGACGTCCTGCTGGCCAGGGCTTGCGCACGACCAGGCGCCTTGCCTCTGCTGCGCTTTGTGTGAGTACATAACGTCCATGGATCAGACGGCCTATGACCGCCTTTGCCTCACAGCTTTTCGCTCATGTATTGCGCCATTCCTTCAGCGCCTGGCTACTGGTCTCAGCGCTGGCTGTCATGCTGCCAGTCACATGGCAATGGCTGCAGCTACCTGCAGATCTATCTGGCTGGCTCGGCAGCTATGGCCAGTGGCTCAGCCTGCCCTGGCTCACGGTACTGCTCCTGGTTGTGGTCGTCGTGACTGCACGGCAGCGCAACATGCCGCAGGACATGTCACACCCGAAGAGCGTGTGCGCCTGCTGGACGAGCTGGCAAGCAAGGGGCAGGTGCACCGTCTGCGCATTCTGTGCCAGTCCCATGGCGAGATCGTCCCTGGCACGATTTCCGCGGTGCTGGTCGAGTTTGACAGCGAGCCCTGCATGTTCTTCATCTTTCATGACATGCGCGACTATGAAAAAGCGGTCGATCAGCTGCATTCCGCCAACTGGCTGCTGCAGCAAGCGGGCCACCTCGCCCAGCTGGGCGCCTGGGAAGACCGGCGCGGTCAAGGTCTGGTGTGCTGGTCCGATGTCTGCTACGACATCCACGGCGTGCCGCGCAACAGTCCGCTGCCCAGAGACTACCTCAGCACTTTTGTCGCCCCGGAACACAGAGAGCATATGCGCAGGCAGCTGCAGCAATGCCTGCGCGTGAACAAAGCATGGAATATTGACATGCAGATCATCCGCACCGATGGGCGCAAGCTCTGGGTCCGCTCCCACGGAGAAGCTGTACAGGACGACAACGGAAGAATCATTGCCATGCGCGGCGTGATGCAGGACATCGATGCCTACAAGCGCCAGGAGGAATCCATCCGTGAGCGCGAAGCCCTGCTCGCAGTCACGCTGGAGGCCGCCACCCTGGGGCGCTGGGACTGGGATCTGCTCCATGGGAGCATTACGGGCGACAGCTTCTGGCACAAGCTCAACGGCCTGGAAATCAAGCCTGCCTACCTCAGCCCTGCCGGTCAGAAACGCTGGCACTGGACAGAAATCATGGAGCCTCACGATGTAGCGCGCTGCAACGCCGAGCTGCAGCGCCATATCGATCACCCGGAAGATGGCCCATTTGATATCACCTGGCAACGTCCAGGGCCTGCGGGACAGCCTCGCTGGCTGCGCTCTATCGGAAAAATCGTGAGTTACGACCTGCATGGCCGTGCCATGCGCATGCTGGGTGTGTGCCTGGACGTCACCGAGCAGCAGGAGCAGAAAAACACGCTGCGGCAACTGGCCCATTTCGACACACTGACGGGTCTGGCCAACCGCGTAGAGCTGGCTGCACGTCTGAACGATGCCCTGCAAAGCAGTCGCCAGAGCACGCAGCTGATGGGCATTGCCTACCTGGATCTGGACGGATTCAAACCCATCAACGACCGTCTGGGCCACGCAGCTGGCGACCGCCTGCTGGTACTGGTCGCCAAGCGCCTGCAACACGCCATGCGCTCCAATGACTGTGCAGCCCGCTCTGGGGGTGACGAGTTCGTGCTGCTGCTCAACCCGCTCAACTCCCGTGCGGAGTGTGAAGCCATGCTGCAGCGGATCATGCACAGCATCTCCCGGCCCTATGCGCTCGATGGCGAGCAAGTCTTGGTCACCGCCAGTATCGGCTACACCCTCTCCCCCGATGATTCCAGCGATGCGGACACACTGATACGCCATGCCGATCAGGCCATGTACCAGGCCAAGCAGTCCGGGCGCAACCGCATTGAAGCTTTTGATGCCAACGAAGATCGCAGCCAGCGAGAAAACCACATCAAGGGCCAACGCATTCTGCAGGGGCTGCACCACCATGAATTTGTGCTGCACGTCCAGCCCAAGGTAGACATGCAGTCTGGCCAGGTCATCGGCGTGGAAGCGCTGGCCCGGTGGCAGCATCCACAGCAAGGTTTGCTGACACCCCAGCATTTTTTGCCGCATATCGAAGGCGGCGAGCTGGAGCTTGCCTTTGGGCAGTGGTCCATCATGCAGGCGCTGGACATTCTGGAAGACTTCCAGCAGCAAGGCCTGTCACTGCCGGTAGCCGTCAACCTATCTCCCACACATCTGCAGCACAGCCATTTCACGCAGTGGATGGCATCTCAGCTGCAAGCCCACCCTCGCATCCCACCCAGACTGCTGGATCTGGAAATCACGGAGAACGCAGCCTTGCACGACATGCAGAAAATGTTTCAGGTCCTCAAGGCGCTGCGCGCGCTCGGGTTGAACATTTCACTGGACGATTTTGGTACCGGCTACTCCTCTCTCACCTATCTGAGCAAGCTGCCGCTGGACAGTCTCAAAATCGATCGCAGCTTTGTCTGCGACATGCTGACAGACCGTGCGCACCGTGCCATCGTGCACGGAGTCATCACCATCGCCAGCTCGTTTGGCTGCAAAGTCATTGCGGAAGGTGTGGAAAGTCACGAACAGTGCGCCTGTTTTTCAGACATGGGCTGCCATTGGGCACAAGGTTTTTATTTCGCACGCCCCATGGCGGTAGAGGACTTTTACCGCTGGCTGCAGACCCGGGAGCAGACCAGCCAGCCACAGCTGGCCAGCTGAGCATCGCCGCCATTCCATGCACAAGCACACAGAGCAAGCCGCCGCGCTGCGGCAAGCTTGCTCGGCATCACCTCGCATCAGTCATCGGACTTCAAGCACTCACGCCTGCTCAGCCGGGACTGAGCCTTGCAGTGCGTCCCTGATCTGTGCCAGCACCGCAGGATCTTCCACCGTGCTCAGATCACCGGGGTCGCGGTTTTCGGCGACAGCCTGCAATGCACGGCGCAGCAGCTTGCCGCTGCGTGTCTTGGGCAATGCCGTTACCAGCAGCACGCGCGCAGGCCGCGCCACGGCACCCAGCCGATCATCCACCAGCTTCATGACCTCGGCCTCTATGGCACTGCGCTGCTCGGCACTTTGTACTGCGTTCACATCGCGCACCACGGCAAATGCCAGAGCCACCTGACCTTTCAGGCTGTCCGCCACACCAACCACCGCGACTTCTGCCACACCGGGGTGAGACGAAATGGTCTCTTCAATCTCACGGGTGCCCAGGCGGTGTCCTGCCACGTTAATCACATCATCCGTGCGGCCCAGAATAAAGTAGTAACCCTCTGCATCGCGCACGCCCCAGTCAAACGTGCTGTAAATCATGCGCCCCGGGATGCTTTGCCAGTAAGTTTTGACAAAACGTGCATCATCACCCCACACCGTCTGCATGCACCCCGGAGGCAATGGGCCCTCAATTGCCAGCACACCTTTCTGGCCCGCCCCCTGCAATTCCTCTCCGGTTTTATCGTCAATCAGTTTGACGTGATAACCATATACAGGCTTGCCCGGACTGCCAAACTTGCTGGGCTGACGCTCTACACCGTTACACAAAGTCATGATGGGCCAGCCGGTTTCTGTCTGCCAGTAGTTATCAACCACCGGCACATTCAGTGCTTCGCTGATCCATTGCGCCGTCGGCTCATCCAATGGTTCTCCGGCCAGCCACAATGCCTGCAGACTCGACAGATCATATTTGCGCAGATATTGCGGGTCGTGCTTTTTCAAAACACGCACTGCTGTTGGCGCAGAGAACATGTGCGTGACACGGTATTTTTCCACCAGCCGCCACCAGATGCCCGGATCGGGCCGAACAGGCAGACCTTCATAAAGAATCGTCGCCATGCCCGCAATCAAAGGCGCATACACGATATAGCTGTGCCCCACGACCCAGCCAATATCACTGGTGCAAAAAAAAGTCTGTCCGGGCTTGGCATTGAAAATATGAGGCATGCTGGCTGCCAGTGCCACGGTATAGCCGCCTGTATCCCGCTGCACACCTTTGGGTTTGCCCGTCGTGCCGCTGGTGTACAGCACATAACTTGGGTCGGTAGATTTCACCCATTCGCAAGGCACTTGCACATCCAGATATCTGGCGCGTAACTCCTGCCACATATGATCACGCCCTGCCCGTAAATCCATGGCCGCCAGACCGCGATTTACCAGAAGTACCGCCTTCGGCTGATGTGCACTCAGTTTCAGCGCCTCATCCAGCAAGGGCTTGTACGCCACGACACGGCCACCGCGGGCACCTGCATCCGCACTGATAATGACCTTGGGCTGTGCATCCTCAATACGCGAAGCCAGCGATGCCGAGGCAAATCCCCCAAACACCACACTGTGAATCGCCCCCAGACGGACGCAGGCCAGCATGGCAAATACTGCCTCGGCAATCATGGGCATATAAATCTGTACACGATCGCCTTTACCCACGCCAAATGACTGCAATACCGCAGCCATGCGCTGCACCTCGGCATGCAACTGCGCGTAGGTATAGCTTTGCTCGGTATTTGTTTCTGTGGAAATGGCAATCAATGCCACCTGATTCCCGCGTGCGGACAAATGCCTGTCAATCGCGTTATGGCAAAGATTCAAACTCCCGTCAGCAAACCAGCGCGCAAAAGGTGGTTGCGAATAATCACAAATTTGCTGAGGCTTTTGGTGCCAGTCCACCAAAGCTGCCTGCTCCAGCCAAAACTGGTCGCGCTGCTGGGGATCGATAGAGTGTTGATAAAAGTCATGAAATTGCTGCATGGCCAATGCCTCCTTTTCTTCTTTATATTTCGAGCATTATTCATGGCCCACTTGCGATAAGCTGACACAGCCTGAGACACAGACTCCCTGCATATGTTGCAAAAAACAACAAGCAGCCCTGCAAACAGCAGCACCAGCAAGCACGTTTTTTGCAAATTTTGCCAGCTGCTCTTTTACTGCTTTTCAATTTCGATATAAAATCAGCGCATTCACCAGTACGTCACAACCTCGTGGCGTTTATTTTTTAGTTTCACCTTCCCCTTAATTCGATGAGCACATACAAAGAACTCCTGGCACAACGCGCAGAACTGGAAAAGCAAATTGAAGCTGCCCGCAAAGAAGCGCTGGCTTCTGCCATTGCCCAAGTGCGCGCCATCGTTGCTGAATACGAACTGACTGAAGAAGACGTTTTCTCCAAGAAGGCTCCTCGTGCAGCCGCTGCTGGCACCAAGACCGTGGCCCCCAAGTACCGCGACCCTGAAACCGGCGCTACCTGGACTGGCCGTGGCAAGCCACCACTGTGGATTGCTGGCAAGGACCGTCTGAATTTCCTGATTCAAGACCAGACTGCCTAAATAAGCACTCTCTTATTTAAGTCAATCAAAAAAGCCCAGTACTTTGGTTCTGGGCTTTTTATTGCTCTGCCACCCTGCACGCACAGATTGCGCACAGCATTACCTGGATGGCGCATCGGTTGCCTCAGCGCACAGGTGCCAGCCTGACGAGAAACCATACCTTGAATGCGCATTGGCGCTCAGCACCCTGCTGGCAACGTGCCAGCACATCCACCCCAGCTGCATGACCTGCCTCAGACCTCACTGCACACTGTCTGCACTCTGTTTTTAAGAGCTGCTTGCGCAGGCAGAATCTGCAACTGCAAGCTAAAAATATTTCAAACACAGTACACACAAGCGCAAGGCGCTATGAAAATTAAAGAAGCAACAATGAAAAAGCCACTTGATCTTGCGATCAAGTGGCTTTCAAACTGGTCGGAATGGCGGGATTCGAACTCGCGACCCCTTGCACCCCATGCAAGTGCGCTACCAGGCTGCGCTACATTCCGAAGCCTCAGATTATACCCCGGATTTTTCATCCAGATTTCAAAGCTCTGAAGAAACTTTGAAATCCAAGCCCCAGACAAAGCCTGAAACCAGGGAAAGATTGATGGTCGGAATGGCGGGATTCGAACTCGCGACCCCTTGCACCCCATGCAAGTGCGCTACCAGGCTGCGCTACATTCCGATCAATCGATAGGTTGAATTCTACACCTATTTTTGTAGCGCAATTTCAAAAAACTGCGCCACTTTGCGTGCTGTTGCCTAAGTTATTGAAAACTGGGCAACAGCACCTGCCCTCAGCCCTGGATCTGCTCCTTGAGCTTGCTGCTGGCGTGGAAAGTCACCACACGACGGGCGTCGATCGGGATCAACTCCCCGGTACGAGGGTTGCGGCCAGGGCGTGGTGCCTTGGAGCGAATCTGGAAATTACCAAAGCCCGAGAGCTTGACCTCTTCCCCGCGCACCAGGCTGCCAGAGATCAGGTCAAAGTAGGCATCCACCATGTCCTTGGCCTCACGCTTGCTCACACCCAGTTGGTCAAACAGCAGATCGGCCAGCTGCGCCTTGGTCAGCGCACCCGAGGTTTCTGCATCCCCCAGCATGACGTCTTGTGTGTTCATAACTTCCTTATCCACGCAGTCGTGCGCCTACTTGCGCCTGCAAAGCTGCAATCGCGCCTTGCATGGCAGCATCGATTTCCACATCCGTCAAAGCAGCGTCATCGCGGCCCAGCGTCAGACGCACGGCCAAGCTCTTCTCATCCTGCGCCAGGCTGCCGGGAGCCGCTTCTTCACCTGCCTTGAGCTTCTTGGGGCGGAACACGTCAAACAGCACGGCATTGCGCAGCACACCGCCCTTAACGCCTTCTGCCACCGCAGCCATCACCTGGGCGTGGGTCACGCCTTCCTTGACCACCACGGCAATGTCACGCTCCACCGCCTGGAACTTCGAGACAGTCTGGAACTTGGGCACTTCACGTGCCAGCACGGCGTCAAGCTCCAGCTCGAACAGCACGGGCGCTGCAGGCAGATCCCAGCTTTGGCGCCACTTGGGGTGCAACTCACCCACATGACCGATCACCTTACCACCAAGCAGCACGCGTGCGCAGCGACCGGGGTGCATGGCGGGGTGTTCAGCCGCTTCAAACACAGGCTTCAGAGGCGCCAACAGCGCTTCCACATCACCCTTGACGTCGTAGAAGTCCACCTTGGCATCGTCCTGGCCCCATTGCAGCTGGTCAGCCAGACCATAGGCCAGACCGGCAACGCGCATGGGCTGGTTAAAGCCCTTTACGCTGGAGTCAGACTCCTGCACGCTGTCGTCACGCAGGAACACGCGGCCCAGCTCAAACACACGCACGCGCGAGGCCTTGCGGTCCACGTTGAACTTGAGCACCTGCATCAGCGAGCCGATCAGGCTGGTGCGCATCACGCTCAGCTGGCTGGCAATGGGGTTGAGCAGTTTGATGGGATTGGTATTACCTGCCAGCTCTTCTTCCCACTTGGCTTCCACGAACGAGAAGTTGATGGTTTCCTGATAGCCCAGCGCGGCCAGTTCACGGCGCACCGCAAAGCTGCTGCGCTGGTTTTCCTTGCGCAGCTTGGGCGAGATGGGGGCCACAGGCTTGGTGGTGGGCAGATGGTCATAGCCAATCATGCGCGCCACTTCTTCAATCAGGTCTTCTTCCAGATTGATGTCAAAGCGGAAGGTCGGCGCGGTCACACTGATGACGTTCTCACCTTCCGCCTTGGCAGGCAGACCCAGACCGTTCAGGGCGTCCAGACACTGCTGCTGGGTCACGGGCATACCGATCACCTTGGCGGCGCGGTCCACTCGCAGCTGCACCACCTTGGGCGCAGGCATGTTGACCTTGTTGTCATCCACGGGGCCCACCACGGTCTCGGGCGTGCCGCAGATCTCCAGCACCAGCTGGGTGATGCGCTCGATGTGCTCGACGGTGTATTCAGGATCAACACCACGCTCAAAGCGGTGGCCTGCATCGGTCGAGAAGTTGAAGTGGCGCGAGCGGCCAGCAACTGCCTTGGGGAACCAGAAAGCAGCTTCCACATAGATATTGCGGGTGTCATCAGACACAGCCGTGTGATCACCGCCCATGATGCCGGCCAGCGACTCGACAGCGTTGTCGTCCGCAATCACACCTACCTTGATGAAGTCATCGAACTTCACGGTGTTGCCGTTGAGCAGCTTGAGCGTTTCGCCCTCCTGGCCCCAGCGCACGTTCAGGCCACCGCTGATTTTGTCCAGATCAAAGATGTGGCTGGGACGGCCCAGCTCAAACATCACATAGTTGGAGATGTCCACCAGTGGCGAAACGGAGCGCTGACCGCAGCGTGCCAGACGATCCACCATCCACTGGGGTGTCTTCACCTGCGTGTTCACATTGCGCACGATGCGGCCCGAGAAACGACCGCACAGTTCAGGCGCTTCGATCTTCACAGGCAGCTTGTCCTGAATGCAGACAGCTGCTTGAGGGTATGCGATGGCCTTCAAAGGCGCACCCGTCAATGCCGACACTTCACGTGCAATGCCGTAGACGCTCAGGCAGTGCGCCAGATTGGGTGTCAACTTCAGCGTGAACAGGGTGTCATCCAGATTCAGATATTCGCGGATGTTCTGACCCAGAGGCGCATCCAGCGGCAGCTCCAGCAGACCACCGTGGTCATCCGCAATGCCCAGCTCCTTGGCCGAGCACAGCATGCCAAAGCTTTGCACGCCGCGCAGCTTGCCCACCTTGATCTTGAAGGGCTTGCCATCAGGGCCGGGAGGCAGCTCAGCCCCCACGGTGGCGCAAGGGATCTTGATGCCCACGCGCGCATTGGGCGCGCCGCAGACGATGTTCAGCAGCTCGGGGCCGCCCACATCCACCTGGCACACGCGCAGGCGGTCAGCATCAGGGTGCTGCACGGCTTCCTTGATTTCACCCACCACAATGCCGGTGAAAGCAGGCGCTACGGGCTCCAGCTCTTCCACTTCCAGACCCGCCATGGTCAGGGTGTCAGCCAGTTCTTGGGTGGTGAGCTGTGGGTTGCAATATTCGCGCAACCAGGATTCAGGAAATTGCATATTCAGACTCTTTGGCGTTGGTGTCAGCGCCCTGCTCACAGGGCTGCTGACGGGCATGCGTACTCTTAAAAGAAGAGCTAGCAGCGCTTGTATTTGCTTATTTTCAGTATCAAAAGCACCTAAAAACCTTATTCAGCAAGCGCTAGCCGCTCTCTTTATTGCTTACTGAAATTGCGACAGGAACCGAATGTCACCGTCGAAGAACAGGCGCAAATCGTTCACGCCATAACGCAGCATGGTCAGGCGGTCCATGCCCATGCCAAAGGCAAAGCCAATGTACTTTTCAGGGTCCAGGCCCATATTGCGCACCACGTTGGGGTGCACCTGGCCTGAGCCTGCGACTTCCAGCCACTTGCCAGCCAGCGGGCCGCTCTGGAACTGGATGTCGATTTCAGCCGAAGGTTCGGTGAAGGGGAAGAAGCTGGGGCGGAAACGCAGCACCAGATCGTCCGATTCAAAAAAGGTCTTGCAGAAGTCGGTAAAGACCACCTTCAAGTCCTTGAAGCTCACGTTCTCGCCAATCCACAAGCCTTCGCACTGGTGGAACATGGGCGAGTGGGTAGCGTCCGAGTCCACACGGTAGGTGCGACCGGGCGCAATGACGCGAATCTCTGGCATGCCCTGGCCAGCATCGAGCGCATTGCGGTATTGCTTGACATGACGCACCGCATGGCGCACCTGCATGGGGCTGGTGTGCGTGCGCAGCAAATTGGGGGCGTGTGCACTGCCGCCTTCCACATAGAAGGTGTCGTGCATCGAGCGTGCGGGGTGGTCTTCCGGCGTGTTCAGCGCCGTGAAGTTAAACCAGTCGGATTCAATCTCCAGGCCTTCAGCCACATCAAAGCCCATGGAGCCAAAAATGGCTTCAATGCGCTCTTGCGTCAGCGACACGGGGTGCAGACCACCCTGACCACGGCGACGACCGGGCAATGTCACATCCAGCACTTCAGTCTTCAGGTGCGCTTGCAGCTCCGCATCGGCCAAGGCCTTACGACGCGCTGTCAAAGCCGCTTCAATGGCTTGCTTGGCCACATTGATGGCAGCACCACGCGACTTTTTCTCTTCGACGGAAAGCTGCGCCATGCCCTTCATGAGCTCAGTCATCTTGCCCGACTTGCCCAAGAACTGCGCCTTGGCATTTTCCAGCTCAGCGGGGGTTTGTGCCTGCGCAAACAGTTGCTGCGCGCTCTCGACCAGAGAATCCAACTCGTTCATATCGACTCTTTATCGACTTGTAAAAATAAACAAGGGCTAGTGCCTTTTCAAGCCCTAGCCCTTGCTGATAGTGCGCCAGTAGCTACTACATCACTAGCGGCTACCGATCGTGTAATCAAGCAGCCAGCTTGGCCTTCACTTGATCAACGATGCTGCTGAAAGCAGCCTTGTCGTGCACAGCGATATCGGCCAGCATCTTGCGGTCGATTTCGATGGAAGCCTTCTTCAGGCCGTTGGCAAACTGGCTGTATGTCAGACCCAGTTCACGGACAGCGGCGTTGATACGGGCAATCCACAGCTGGCGGAACACGCGCTTCTTGTTACGACGGTCACGGTATGCGTATTGACCGGCCTTCATCACCGCCTGCTTGGCGACGCGGAAGACGTTACCGCGACGACCGCGGAAACCCTTAGCAAGATTCAGAACTTTTTTGTGACGGGCGCGTGCCGTTACACCACGTTTGACGCGAGGCATGTGTTTTCTCCTAGTTCGTCAGTGAATTACAGGCCAGCGGAAGGCAACATCTTAGCGATGGAGCCCATATCGCCCGAGTGCACAGCAGTGATGCCACGCAGATGACGCTTGTTCTTCGTAGTCTTCTTGGTCAAGATGTGACGCTTGAAGGCTTGACCGCGCTTAACGGTACCACCTGGACGAACGCGGAAACGCTTCTTCGCGCTGCTCTTGGTTTTCATTTTGGGCATGTGAATGCTCCTGTTGTTTGTGCTCGTGAGGCGTCTGCACAACCGCGCAGATCTTGTTGGCCCCGAGACACTTCTTGGGTTTGCCAGTCGAAACCGGCAATGCTTGCCGCAAGCGGCAAAACAATTGCCTACCCCTTGCGGGGCAGGCAATTGCAAATTTTACCTCAGCTTAGGCTGCGTTGCTCGCTGGCGCTGCATCTCCAGCAGGTTTATTGCTGCCAGTACCAGGCTTTTTGCGCGCAGGCGCGATCATCATCACCATTTGACGACCTTCCAGCTTGGGGAACTGCTCCACCTGGATAGTGTCAGCCAAATCATCACGCAAGCGATTGAGCAAATCCAGACCCAGCTGCTGGTGCGTAATTTCACGGCCGCGGAAACGCAGCGTGACTTTTACCTTGTCACCATCGGCCAAGAAGCGGCGAATATTGCGCAGCTTGATGTTGTAGTCACCATCATCGGTACCAGGACGGAATTTCACTTCCTTGATATCGATCACGGTCTGCTTGGCCTTGGCTTCAGCAGCCTTCTTTTGCTCTTGGTACTTGAACTTGCCGTAGTCCATCAAACGGCATACCGGAGGATTTGCAGTGGCTGCAATTTCCACCAAGTCCACATCCAAATCACCGGCCATGCGCAGCGCTTCTTGCAGCGGCACAATGCCCAAAGGTTCATTTTCAGGACCAGACAGGCGCACTTCAGGCGCAGTGATCTCACGATTCAGACGGTGCTTGCGTTCCTCGCGGTGGCGACGGTCACGAAATTCTGTAGCTATGGCTCTCACCCTAAATTAAAAACGCTACGAAAAGCGTAGCTGCTTGCATTGATGAAACTGGCGCGAATTGCTTCGCGCCAAACTTGCATCAGATCTTGTTTGCAATATCGCTCTTCAGCAGTTCAATGAACGCTTCCACCGACATTACGCCCAAGTCTTTATTACCTCGGGCACGCACAGCGACGGTGCCTGCCGCTTTTTCCTTATCGCCCGCGACAAGGATGTAAGGCAGCTTCTGCAATGCATGCTCACGTATTTTATACGTGATCTTTTCGTTGCGCAGGTCAGACACAAACTTAAGACTTTGATTGGGCAATGCTTTTTGCAGCTTTGCGACAACTTCCTGCACGTAGCCGGCCTGAGAATCGGTGATATTGAGCACGGCAACCTGCTCTGGAGCCAGCCACACAGGCAGCGCTCCAGCAAATTGCTCGATCAAAATACCGATAAAGCGCTCCAGCGAACCCACGATCGCACGGTGCAGCATCACAGGGCGGTGACGATTGCCATCTTCACCCACGTATTCCGCATCCAGACGCTCTGGCATGGAGAAGTCCACCTGAATGGTGCCGCACTGCCACTGACGGCCCAGCGCATCCTTGAGCGTGTATTCAATCTTGGGACCGTAGAAAGCACCATCACCGACAGCAATCTGGTATTCGCAGCCAGAAGCCTTGAGCGCATCAAACAGCGCCTTTTCGGCCTTGTCCCAGATTTCATCAGAGCCAATGCGCGCTTCAGGGCGGGTCGCCACCTTGTAGATGATGTCGGTAAAGCCAAAGTCGGCGTAGACCTTTTGCACCAGCTGGTTGAAGTTCAGCACTTCCTGCTGAATCTGGTCTTCAGTACAGAAGATGTGACCATCGTCCTGGGTAAAGCCGCGCACGCGCATGATGCCGTGCAGGCCACCTGTGGGCTCATTGCGGTGGCACTGACCGAACTCGCCAAAACGCAGAGGCAAGTCGCGATAGCTCTTCACACCCTGCTTGAAGATCAGAATGTGACCAGGGCAGTTCATGGGCTTCAAGGCATAGTCACGCTTTTCGGACTCGGTCACGAACATGTTGTCGCGGTACTTGTCCCAGTGACCCGTCTTCTCCCACAGGGTCCTGTCCAGAATCTGCGGTGCCTTGACCTCTTCATAGCCATTGTTGCGGTAGACGGCGCGCATGTACTGCTCCACCTCCTGCCACACACGCCAGCCCTTGGGGTGCCAGAAAACGGTACCAGGTGAGCATTCGTCGATGTGAAACAGATCCAGCTCACGGCCCAGACGGCGGTGGTCGCGCTTTTCTGCTTCTTCAATGCGAGTGATGTAGGCCTGCAGGTCTTTCTTGTCTGCCCAGGCAGTGCCGTAGATACGCTGCAACTGCTCGTTCTTGGCATCACCGCGCCAGTAGGCACCTGCCAGCTTGGTCAGCTTGAAGACCTTCAGGAAGCGGGTATTGGGCACGTGAGGGCCACGGCACATGTCGATGTACTCCTGGTGGTAGTACAGACCCATGGCCTTTTCGTCAGGCATGTCTTCGACCAGACGCAGCTTGTAGTCTTCGCCGCGCTCGGAGAACACCTTGATGACTTCCTCACGGGGCGTCATCTTCTTGATCACGTCATAGTCCTGCGCAATCAGCTCCTTCATGCGCGCTTCGATGGCGGCCATGTCTTCCATGGTGAAGGGACGCTCGTACGAAATGTCGTAGTAAAAGCCCTCATCGATCACAGGACCAATCACCATCTTGGCAGTGGGGTACAGCTGCTTGACAGCGTGACCTACCAGGTGGGCGCAGGAGTGGCGAATGATTTCCACACCTTCCTGGTCCTTGGGGGTGATGATTTGCAGCTGTGCGTCTTGCTCGATCAGATCGCAGGCGTCCACCAGACGGCCATTCACCTTGCCCGCCACGGTGTTCTTTGCCAGACCGGGGCCGATGGACTGCGCCACCTGCATGACAGTAACTGGGCCTTCAAATTCGCGTTGCGAACCGTCGGGAAGCGTGATCTTTAACATGAAATTCCTTAAGTATCTTTGTATGAAACAGGGGCGCGCAGACTGCTTACAAAGCAAAAGCGCGGATCAGTGTCCGCGCTTGAAGATGACCAAGATTCCGGGCAGGCGCGAACGTGCAGCCTCAGCAGCTGCGTAGCATCTCCTGCATCGTCGTTCGCGGTGTCATAACCAAAATGCCTTTCTCGCCCTTGTGAGTGAAATACTGAAATATCGGGATATTTTAACCCTTTGCCAACCACGGCGCAGGGCATCAATCCCGTTGTTCAGAAAAGCTTATGCCCGACGGCGCAGCCCCATGACCAACAGCGCCAGCATCAGCACCGCAAAGCCTGTAAAGCACAGGAATGACCAGTTGGCGATGGTGCCGCCAAGGAAAGTCCAGTCCACTGCCGTGCAATCACCGGAGCCACGAAAGATCATGGGAATGGCGCGGCTGATGGGGTAGTTTTCGATCATGCCGTAAAAATCTCGGCCACAGCTCGCAAACTCTGGCGGATACCACTGCAGCCAGCTCTGGCGTGCTGCCACAAAGGCACCAAAGCCAGAGGCTGCAAGCGCCAACACACTCCACGACATCCACCAGCCTTTTTGCCCTCTAAAGCTTGCCAGTCCTGCGAAGACAGCTACCAAAATCAGCGCATAGCGCTGCACGATGCACATGGGGCAAGGCTCCAGCCCCACCACATGCTGCAAATACATGCCAAAGGCCAGCAAGGCCACACAGCACAAGGCAATCAGCGCCAGCACGCGGCGCGGGGCATCCGCCATCCAATTCAAAACCTGCATATTGCTCTCAAGTAAACCATGCAAAAAGGGCGACCCGAAAGCCGCCCTGCTGTATGAATTGCAAGAAATGGCGTTCAGATACCCGCTGCCTCATCCAAGAATACCTTAGCACGACGCGGTGTAACCACCAGTGTCTCACCTTCACGCAGCCCCATTGCATGGAACTGCTGTGCAGGAATTTGCGCCTCGATCACTTGCTCAGCTTCGGCATCGTGAGATGCTTGAGTCTCTTCGGCCAGAACAAGTTCCAGACGCGCAATCGGCCCGACCACAATTGCACGACTGAGCTGCACCACCAGACCTGTGGTGCGCCCCGTACCATCGGTGTTCTGACCGGGCGAGTAGCGCTCCACTTCCAGATCATGGGGGCGCACATAGGCAAAGGCATTGCGGTCCACCACACCCTCAAGCTCGGAGCAGTCCAGCTGCATGCCGTCTTGCAGCTCCACGCGGCCATCCTTCGCTCGGCCCTTAAACAGGTTCACATCACCCAGGAAGCCATAGACAAAGGGGCTGGCAGGGCTGTCCCACACTTCCTGGGGCGTGCCCTCCTGCTCGATCTTGCCTTGATTGATCACGACCACACGGTCTGCCACTTCCAGAGCTTCTTCCTGATCGTGCGTCACAAAGATAGATGTCACATGCAGCTCGTCATGCAGACGGCGCAGCCAGCGGCGCAGCTCCTTGCGTACCTTGGCATCCAGCGCCCCGAAAGGTTCATCGAGCAGCAGTACCTTGGGCTCCACCGCCAGCGCACGGGCCAGCGCAATACGCTGGCGCTGACCGCCCGAGAGCTGCGAGGGATAGCGATCGGCAATCCAGTCCAGCTGCACCAGCTTGAGCAGGCTCATCACCTTCTCCTTGATCTGGGCTTCGCTGGGACGCTCCTTGCGGGGCTTGACGCGCAGGCCAAAGGCCACGTTCTCAAACACCGTCATGTGACGGAACAGCGCGTAATGCTGGAACACAAAGCCCACATTGCGGTCACGCACATGCACATCGGTCGTATCTTCACCACTGAAGTGGATGCTGCCCACATCGGGCGACTCCAGGCCCGCGATGATGCGCAGCAACGTGGTCTTGCCGCAACCCGAGGGCCCGAGCAAAGCGATCAGCTCGCCCGACTGGATGTTCAGACTCACATCGCGCAGCGCCTGGAAATCTCCGAACTGCTTGCTGACATTGCGAATTTCGATACTCATGGTAGGTCTTCTTCTGTTCTGACTTGGGCGCAGACCCAGGAATTACGGTGTCACACGGGGCGATGGACGCTCAGGCGGCAGGTTTTCTGCAGCCTTGCGCTGGTTTTCCACCTGCCACTCAGCAATCGATTTAATGGCCAGCGTCACCAGTGCCAGCAGCGCCAGCAGCGAGGCAGCAGCAAAGGCAGCCACCGACTGGTATTCGTTGTAGAGAATTTCCACATGCAGCGGAATGGTGTTGGTCTGCCCGCGGATGTGGCCGGACACCACAGACACCGCACCAAACTCACCCATGGCGCGGGCGTTACACAGAATCACGCCGTACAGCAGGCCCCACTTGATATTGGGCAGCGTCACCTTCCAGAAGGTTTGCCAGCCGCTGGCACCCAGCACAATGGCAGCCTGCTCTTCGTCATTGCCCTGCGCCTGCATCAGAGGAATCAGCTCACGGGCAATAAAGGGAAAGGTCACAAACACGGTGGCCAGCACAATGCCGGGCACGGCAAAAATGATCTTGATATCGTGCTCTGCCAGCCATGGTCCAAACCAGCCATGAGAACCAAACACCAGCACGTACATCAGACCCGCCACCACAGGAGAGATAGAGAAAGGCAGGTCAATCAGCGTGGTCAGGAAAGCCTTACCTCTGAAGTTGTACTTGGCAATACACCAGGCAGCAGCCACACCAAACACCAGATTCAGTGGCACGGCAATGAGTGCCGTCAGCAGCGTGAGCTTGATGGCCGACCAGGCATCGGGCTCTTTCAGACCTTCCAGATAGGCATCCAGCCCCTGGCGCAGCGCCTCCGTAAAGACCGCTGCCAGCGGCAGCACCAGAAACAGCAGGATGAAGGTCAGCGCCACACCGGTGATCAGCCAGCGCACAGCACGCGGCTCGGTGGTGGTGATGGGGGTGCGGTGCTGCGTGGCGCGCGGAGCGGTGATCTTGTAGGCAATCAATACCGTAGCCAGCACCAGTACAACGAGGAGCAGCAAAATGGTCCAGGATGTCATATGCGTGCTCCCGAATGGCGACGCTGCCAGGCCTGCAGGCCATTGATAACGAGCAGCATGATGAAGGCAAAGAACAGCATCACAACAGCCACGGCAGTAGCACCTGCATAGTCATACTGCTCCAGCTTGCCAATGATGATCAGTGGCGTGATTTCCGAGACCATGGGCATATTGCCAGCAATAAAAATCACCGAGCCATATTCACCCAGTGCACGCGCAAACGCCATGGCAAAGCCCGTGAGCAATGCTGGCGTGATGGTGGGCAGCAGCACCTTGTAGAAAATCTGCCAGCGCGATGCCCCCAGACTGGTTGCTGCTTCTTCCAGCTCTTTTTCAGAGTCTTCCAGCACAGGCTGCACCGTGCGCACCACAAACGGCAGGCCGATAAAGATCAGCGCAATCACGATGCCATTGGGGTTAAAGGCCAGCTGAATGCCCAAAGGCTCCATGAACTGCCCGACCCAGCCATTGCCAGCGAGCAAGGCCGTGAGCGAGATACCTGCCACGGCAGTCGGCAGCGCAAACGGCAAGTCCACCAACGCGTCCACAATCTTTTTTCCGGGGAACTGATAGCGCACCAGCACCCAGGCAACCAGCAACCCAAACACCAGGTTCACGAAGGCCGCCAGCAAAGAGGCACCAAAGGTCAGCTTATAAGACGCCACCACGCGCGGCGCACTGACGGCCGTCCAGAACTGCTCCCAAGTCAGCTCGAACGTCTTGAAGAACAGCGCCACGATGGGGATCAGCACGATGACGCTCAGATAAAACAATGTGTAGCCCAAGGTCAGCCCAAAACCGGGCAAAACACGCTGAGCGCCACGCCCACGGCGCACCGGGGTTGCGGCACTCGCACTTGGACTGACGGGGGATGCAGCAGACATGAATTTCCCTGACAGCCTGGTTGTTGTTATGGATTGCGAGCAAGGTGCCCTGAGGCACCTTCTGGATAGCTTGCTTACTTACCTGGGGTGTAGAGTTCGTCGAACTTGCCACCGTCATTGAAGTGCACTTTCTGCGCTTCGCTGAGCGAGCCGAAATACTTGCCCACGGTGAACTGCTGGATGGGCTTGAACACATCAGCGTGCTTCTTCAGCACGGTTTCGGAGCGGGGGCGCAGGGCATGCTTGGCGGCGATTTCCTGTGCTTCGTCCGAGTACAGGTAGTCCAGATAAGCCTTGGCCAGATCACCCGAGCCCTTCTTCTCTACGGTGCGCTGCACCACGGCCACAGGGTTCTCCGCCACGATGGAGGTCGAGGGGTATACGGCTTCTACCTTGCCCTTGCCAAATTCACGCTCCACCGACACCACTTCAGATTCAAACGTGATCAGCACGTCGCCAATATTGCGCTGCAGGAAGATGGCGGTGGCATCACGGCCGCCCTTGCCCAGCACGGGGACGTTCTTGTACAGGTCTTTCACAAAAGCCTGTGCATCAGCTTCTGTGCCACCGTTTTCCAGCACCGAGCCCCAGGCTGCCAGATAGGCGTAGCGACCATTCCCACCGGTCTTGGGATTGACCACCACCACCTTGACGTCAGGGCGTGTCAGGTCTTTCCAATCCTTGATGTTCTTGGGGTTACCGTCACGCACCAGGAACAGCATGGTCGACGTGGTGGGCGATGCATCGTGGGGGAACTGCTTGGCCCAGTCTTTGCCGACCACGCCGTTGTTGGCCAGGAATTCAATGTCGGTGGTGGTGTTGAAAGTCACCACATCAGCGGGCAAACCGTCATTGACTGCACGCGCCTGGGCGCTGGAGCCACCGTGCGACTGGTCAATCTTGACATCCTTGCCTGTGGTCTTCTTGTAGTGGTTCACGAAGGCTTGGTTGTAGTCCTTGTAGAACTCACGTGCCACGTCATACGAGACATTGAGCAACTGGTCCTGCGCGCTGGCCATGCCACCCGCGGCCAGTGCAATCGTTGCCAACAGCGTCTTGAGCTTCAAAGATTTCATGGTGTTGTCGCCTTTGTTCACACGGTGCAATAAATGGATGCCGTGGATTGTGCGCAGCACACCTTAAAACTCAAAAGAATATATTTTTCTAAATTTATCCGATTTTTGAATATAGAAATCTTGTGCGGCTAAACACATGATCAGCACGCAAAAGATGGAATCTGTCTGCAAGTTGCCGTCAAGCTAGCGTGGCGTACCTTCTGTCTCAACGGCAAAGAATCATGC
>ERZ1034913.200-NODE-200-length-58116-cov-23.759718_pt1 | contig 58116 bp, 54 predicted proteins | sample MGYA00520697_ERZ1034913 | MGnify/ENA primary metagenome ERZ1034913 (study PRJEB33766, sample SAMN09781786) | gut metagenome | biome: gut microbiome | host: Homo sapiens | place: Madagascar | study: EMG produced TPA metagenomics assembly of the PRJNA485056 data...
ATCCGGGGCCGTTTTTCCGTACTTTTCAATCAACTTTTTCAGCTGGATTTCAGCAGCTGAAAATGAAACTGGCATCGCTGCCACGGCACAGACGGAAATACGCTCATTCGGGCAGCTTTCAAACCAGCATGATTGTCGCTGACGATCAGCTTCAGTCCATGAAGTCCCCGGGCGATCAGCGACTCCAGGAACTTGCGCCAATGCACCTCCGCTTCCGAGAGTTCCACACTCACGCCCAGCACGCAGCGGCGACCACTCTCCGTGATCCCGTACGCAATCAACAGGGCACAGTCCACCACCGCATTATCCTCGCGACGGACTTTTTCGTACCGGGCATCCAGAAGCAGGTATTTGATGGGCTCCGGCAATGGCTGTTCCCGCCATTTTTTGAACTCGGCATCCAACATTTCTGTCGCACGGCTGACCTGCATGGCAGAGACCTCAAGACCGCACATCTTTTCCAGGATTGCCGTGACCTCGCGGGTCGCAACTCCATGAATGTACATTTCCGCCATAGCGACATTGATCGCACGCTCGCTGCGTATCCCTTTTTCAAGGCAGGACGGATAAAAACCGCCATTTCGCGTTTGCGGGATGGACAGTTGAATCTCGCCTTGAAGCGTATTGATGGTACGCGGTTTGAACCCGTTGGCGTGGTCAGTTCGCAAGTCCGTACGCTGATACGGACTTGCGTGGAGATAGTTCTCACGTTCCATTTTCATTGCTTCGTTGAAAAGCATCTGCATGATTTCACGCAGACCGTCAAAACCTTTTTCAGAAACGATTTGCAAAATCGACTGAGGCATGCTAAATTCTTCCATTGTGATAAGTCCTCTCGTTTTGTTTTCAGGGAAGGTTAATAAAGCAGTTCGGAGAACTTATCACATTTTTTTGCCAATTCAAGAGCCTCCTCGCTCCGGAACCCTTTGCGATTTTACAGAAAATTCGTTACACAGACAAAGGTTTTTTCTTCTCGCATCAGGCTTTTGCATAATCGAGTATGGTAACATCTGCGGAGGCAGTCTTTTGAAACTGGAGATCTTGAGGCAAAGCCTGTCTCCCGCCGCGTCTGTAATGTCCGTCAAGTCCGACTGACGACATGATCCGGGTCTTCAATCTGTTCAGATAACATCTTGAAAGCTGGTCTCAGGGTATCTGCTTTTCCCTCTTCTCTTCCTCTTCCGATTCATTCCGGAATATCAGCGCTTTTTCTGTCAGCTCGGCAAAGGTTTTGTCATAGTCATAAATTGCATAAAGCGGGATGAGACCGATATCTATATAAAAATCCTCGTAATCTTCATCGTCACCAGTCAGTTTATACTCATAAAAGAGCATCAGGGAATCGTTCGGATACAGCATCTTGTCCGGGAGGGCCCAGTTTTTCCGGACCTGGGAACGGATCTCCAGCGCCATGTCTGCCAGTCCCGTTGTCGGCCAGTATTTGCGGAATTCCGCTTCGTCGAAATCCGGACGGTTCGCCATGATCGTGGCGACTTTTCTGGAGATATTCGGTCTTCTGAGTTTCCACAGGATATAACCGTATTTTTTCCAGAGCCGGATCCGCATCCGGGTCCACATTACGATGAGACAAATCAGCCAGAGGATCAGAACTGTGATGCCGATCATGCAAAGCCACGATCCCCAGTGGGAATATGAGGATTTTTTATCAAGGATGACTGCCCCGATAATTACGGCAAACAATCCCGCCAAATAAAAATATCTGGTGGTATATCTATAGTCAAAATTCTGCAGTTCCTCGAAATACGCCTCGCGTTCCGGCGTGTCGCGCCATTCCGGAAATGCCGGAGGGGGCGGCAGCGGCGGATATTTGTTCCAGTCAACAGACATAGCTCTCTTCCTATGGTTTTGACGGGGTACTATACGCTGTCCCGTTGTTCATTGCAACTTTTGATTGCATGGCCGATTGAAGTTTTACTGGAAAATTTTTTTTGTGCTTTGAAAATGACGATGTAAAGAGATATGTTACAAACATGTCAAAATAACCAAAACAACAGGGGATGGAAATGAAACTGTCCGACCGCATGAACAAAGGGCTGCTGCTGGTCCCGGTTTTGATGTTTCTGGGTCTGACCGTGTATGAAGGGATCGTATTTCTGCTGCAGATATTGCTGGAAACGTTCGAAAATGAAATGCAGCAGATCCGATGGGAATCTTTTTTCCTGGACCGGGGGCGTTACTTCGGCGGTTTTTGCGCTTTTATCCTGTTCATTGCCCTGCTCTGGATCGTTATTATTCCATGGAAAAAACATCTTTCACGGAAACAACGTCTTGCCTGGTGTGCCGGGTATCTGCTTTTTTCCGTGCTGATGCTTGGATTCGTATTGCCGCAACTCGGCCGAGTCAGAGAAACGTCCTGCCGAACCCCCTGTTACACCAATCTCAAACAGATCTATATTGCGTTGAGGATGTATGCAGATGATTATTCCGGCTTCTTTCCGCCTGACTTAGAGACTCTGAAAAACGGTTATCTGACAGACGACCGGACTTATTATTGTCCGACGCAGTTGAAAAATGAGAAACCCGGCCGCATTGATTATGAATATTATGGACGCGGACACAAGATCACCTATCCGCCGTTCCTGCTGCTGGCCGACCGCGACGGCAATCATCCGTTCCTCTACCGGAATATGATGCTTTCCGATGGAACGAACTGTAGCCGACAGATAAAAAAGCCGGAGAAATGATAGAAGAAAAGTTGTGAACAAGACACAGATTTTGTTGTTGGATTCCGGTTTACAGCCAGCCGGCGATTCTCGTACGGATCAAACATTTCCGCTTGTCTTTTTGTCGAACGCGGTGTAAATTACGGAATCACAGGAGACTATCATGAACGGCGACATCATTATACGCGGAGCAGCGGAACACAATCTGAAAAACATCAACGTCAAAATTCCAAGAAACAGTCTGGCCGTCGTTACCGGACTCAGCGGATCGGGGAAATCGTCGCTCGCATTCGATACTCTGTATGCGGAAGGACAGCGGCGCTATGTCGAAAGCCTCTCCGCATACGCGCGGCAATTTCTCGACCGGATGCAGAAACCGAAAGTCGAACACATCGAAGGTCTCTCGCCCGCAATCGCGATCGAACAGCGTTCCGCCGGTTCCAATCCGCGCTCAACCGTTGCAACCGTAACGGAAATTTACGACTATCTGCGTCTGCTTTACGCGCACACCGGCATTCCCCACTGTCCGAAGTGCGGAAAAGAGCTCGCGGCGCAGTCGGCGGAGGCGATCTGCGAAAAACTCCTCGCCATCCCCGCCGGAAAGAAAATGATGATTCTGGCTCCTTACATCACCGGGAAAAAAGGCGAACTGCGCGACGTCATCGAAAAAATCCGCCGCGACGGTTTTGTCCGCGCCCGCATCGACGGGCATCTGGCGGAGCTTTCCGACGACATGAAGCCGCTCGGAAAGACTCTGCGGCATGACATCGAGGCGGTGGTCGACCGTCTGGTCACCGGAGCTCTCGAACGCTCCCGTCTGAACGATTCCGTCGAAACCGCGCTCAAATGCGGCGACGGCGAGCTCATTGTCATGCTCGAAGAGACTGCGCACGACGGTTCCCGCGTCTGGAAGGACGAGCGCATCAGCGAGCGTCTGGCGTGCGTCGACTGCGGCGTCAGTTTCGGGCGGATGGAGCCGCGCAACTTCTCGTTCAACAGTCCCTTCGGCGCATGTCCGCACTGCAACGGACTCGGCTCCATGCTCGTAATGGATCCGAAACTTGCGGTCGATTACACGAAATCCCTGCGCAACGGCGCGATTCCCGGCTGGCGGCGCGGACCGCGTCACCTGATTATGTATTACAATCATCTGCTCCGCTCCATTGCGGAACATGTTCACATGCCCGACATGATGACGACTCCGTTCGGCAAACTTCCGGACAGCGTTCAGCATCTTCTGCTTTACGGAAGCGGCGAGGAGCCGATTGATTTCAGCTATTATCTGCGGCGCAAGAAGTACAATATGGTCAAGCCGTTTGAAGGCATTCTCGCGAACATGCAGAAACGGCAGGCGGAGTCGGAAAGCGATTCGGTGCGGGACCGTCTGGCGGAATACATGACCCGCTGCGAATGTCCCGTCTGCCACGGAGCGCGTCTCAAACCCGAAAGTCTGGCGGTGACGGTCGGCGGGCTTTCCATCGACAAATTCAATGCTCTCTCCGTCGAAAAAGCGCTGGAATTCATCCGCGGTCTCAAGCTCGACGAAGAGCGGAAGGCGATTGCGCACGACATCGTCAAGGAGATTCAGTCGCGCCTCTCGTTCCTGGTCGACGTCGGGCTGCCGTATCTGACTTTGAACCGCGAAAGCGGCACGCTCTCCGGCGGCGAGGCGCAGCGGATCCGTCTGGCAACCCAGCTGGGCTGCGGACTCGTCGGCGTGCTGTACATCCTGGACGAACCGAGCATCGGTCTGCATCAGCGGGACAACGACAAGCTGCTTGCGACGCTGAAGCGTCTGCGCAACATCGGCAACACGGTCATTGTGGTGGAGCACGATATGGATACGATCCGCGCGGCGGATTATGTTCTTGATCTGGGACCGCGCGCGGGCGTTCACGGCGGGGAAATCGTCGCCGCGGGACCGCCGGACGAGGTTGCGAAGGCCAAAGGTTCGCTTACCGGGCTCTATCTCTGCGGGGAACGCAAAATTCAGATTCCGCCGCGCCGCGAAAAAGGCAACGGAAAGAAAATCCGCCTGGAAGGCGTGACGCATCACAACCTCAAGAACGTGAGCGTCGATTTCCCGCTCGGCACGTTCTGCTGCGTGACGGGCGTTTCCGGCTCCGGCAAAAGCTCGCTGGTGAACGGCGTTCTGCGCGCCGCTCTTGAACAGAAATTCAAAATGGCGGACGCCGCGGTTCCCGGAGCGCACAAACGCATTCTCGGACTCGACAATGTCGACAAGGCGATTGTGATCGACCAGAGTCCGATCGGGCGGACGCCGCGTTCCAATCCAGTGACTTACACGGAGGCGTTCGGCACGATCCGCAATCTTTTCGCAACACTTCCCGATTCGAAAATGCGCGGATTCGGTCCCGGACGTTTCAGCTTCAACGTCAAGGGCGGACGCTGCGAGGAGTGTCAGGGCGACGGCATCAGGAAGATTGAAATGCAGTTTCTTCCGGATATCTACGTCACCTGTTCGACATGTCATGGACAGCGGTTCAACAAAGAGACCCTTACCGTGCGCTACAAGCAGCGCAACATTGCGGAAGTTCTGGAAATGACCGTCGACGAAGCGGTTGATTTCTTCTCCGCGATTCCGCAACTCCACCGTCGCTTCAAGACTCTGCAGGAGGTCGGGCTCGGTTACATTACGCTCGGCCAGCCGGCGACCACTCTTTCCGGCGGCGAAGCGCAGCGCGTCAAACTCGCGACGGAGCTTGCGAAGCAGTCGCGCGGGCATACGGTCTATATCCTTGACGAGCCGACGACGGGACTTCATCTGGAAGACATCCGCCAGCTTCTCGATGTGCTGATCCGTCTGCGCGACAAAGGCAATACGGTGATTGTGATCGAGCACAATCTGGACGTCATCAAGATGGCGGACTGGATCATCGACATCGGTCCCGAAGGCGGCGACGCCGGCGGAGAGATTGTCGCGGCTGGAACGCCGGAGGAGATTGTCAAGGTGAAGAATTCGTACACCGGACGTTATCTCCGGGAGATCATCCGGAATGATTTGTAAGTCGTCGGTTGAAATCCGGAGTGCCGGTCTGGAGCTGATGCGCCGTTTCGCGGGCAGTTTCGGGAAAATCATGGAGCGCGGAAAATGAAGTGGCGCGAACCGCTGTTCCGTCCGCCTGCGGAAGCGGAAAGTCTGATTTTCCAGGTGGCGTACGGCTGTCCGCACAACACGTGCCGCTTCTGCGGAATGTACAAGGGCGTGCGGTACGGACTGCGCGATCCGGCGGAGCTCTCCGCAGAAATCCGTGAGGCCGGACTCAGGTTTCCGGAAACGAACCGCGTGTTTCTTGCGGACGGAGATGTCATGCATCTACCGATGGAGCGTTTGCGGACGGTTCTGGCGGAGCTGAACGCGGCGTTTCCGCATCTGGCGCGCGTCGGAACCTATGCGAACGGCTCTTCGATTCTGTCGAAAAAACCGGAGGAGCTGGCGGAGCTGAAACGGCTCAAACTGCACCTGCTCTATGTCGGATTTGAGAGCGGGAGCCAGCGCGTTCTCGACTGGTTCCGCAAAGGCGAACGCGCGGATGATATGGTCCGTGCCGTGCGTCTTGCGCAGAGCTGCGGACTGAAATGTTCCGTCATGATCCTGATCGGGCTTGGCGGACGCGCGTTGCGGGAAGAGCATGTGATGTGCACCGCCGCCGCGCTGAATCTGATGAATCCGAATCAGCTTTCGGCGTTGCGCTTCATCGCTGTTCCGGGGCTCCCCCTGCCGGAAGGGTACGCGCCTGTGACGGAATTCGAGGCGGCGGAGGAGCTGCGCGGAATCATCGCCGGGCTCAACCTCGAACGGACGGTCTTCCGGGCGAACCATGCATCGAATCCGTTCCCTCTTGCCGGACGTTTTCCGCACGACAGGAGCCGCCTGCTCGCGGAACTGGACGCCGAGCTGCGGTCCGGTCGGCTGGATGCGCACGGACCCGGCAGAATGCCGCTGGAACTTTAACGTTTTTTCCCGAACGCGGCGTCGATGTGCGGACGCACGAAGCGGACGGCGAGGAAGCTCGGGAGCGTGCAGAGGCAGATCCAGAGGAAGAAGAGGCGGTATCCGGTCTCCGCGCCGAACGACGCGCCGAGGCGGGTGAAGAATTCCTGAATCAGACCGGAGAACATGCCGACGAGAGTCATTCCGAGAATTGTGATGCCGGTCATGAATGCGAAATGACTGGTTTTGTATTCTCCGCTCCTGTTTGCGAACTGCACCATGAAGAGCACGTGCGCCATGTAGCCGAGTCCGTAGCCGAACTGTTCGAGAGCGATGCATGCGCCGGAAACCCATACGCCCGGATGAGCCCACGAGAGCCAGAGATAGAGCGCATCCGGAGCATTGAGCGCAATCGCCATCATCCAGAGCGTTCGTCCGAATCCGAAGCGCGAAACGGCAAGTCCGGCGAGAAAACCCCCGAACAGAAAACAGCATGTTCCCGCGACTCCGTAAATGGTTCCCTGTTCGCCGAGTGTCAGCCCGAGTCCGCCCGCGTCGCGTCCGGCGAGCATGAACGGAACCGACATTTTTCCGAGCTGCGCTTCGGCAAAACGGTAGAAAAAGAGGAAGAGAATCGCCGGGAGCGCGCCTTCGCGCCGGAAGAAAGTGCGGAACGAGTCCGTGAAACTCCGTTTCGTCTCCTGCGCGGCGGCCGGGGAGAGCGTTTCCGCTGCGGGGGTTGTGACGCAATGCCAGAGGAAGAGAATCAGCATTGCGGCGGAAGCGGCGGAGATGGTCCACATCCACGCGGAGCGTTCGGGAACGCCGGAGCGGATCAGGGCGCCGGCCAGCATGACGAGTCCGCCCTGTCCGGCGAGCATGGCGCATTTGTAGAAGATGTTGCGGAGACCGGAGCAGAGCGCCTGCGCATGGGAATCGAGGGCGATCATGTAGTAGCCGTCGGCGGCGATGTCGTGGGTCGCGGAGCAGAAAGCCGTGAGAATGAAACAGGCGATGAGCCATCCGTCGCCCGCACCCGCGCGGAAGGAGAGGGCGAGAGCGGCGAAGCAGAGGGCGACGGCGAGCTGCGCGGTCAGCATCCAGGCGCGTTTGGTTCCGCGGGAATCAAGAAGGGGGGCCCAGAGGAATTTGAGGCTCCAGGGGAGCCCGATGACACCGGTCCAGAACGCCATTGCGCTGTTGGACATTCCGAGGCTGGAGAAGATCACCATGGAGACGCATGTGGCGACGGCGAAGGGGAGCCCTTCGGCGAAGTAGACTCCGGGGACCCAGCCCCAGCCGTTGACGGTCAGTTCCCTGCGCAGATCCATCGGAGGACGGCTGTCAGAGGTTCAGGCTTTCAAGAGCTGCGCCGATATTGCCGAGGGGAACCTGCGGTTCGCGCGGTTTGCGCGGCTCGCCGCCGCCGAGAGCGGCGCGCTGGAAGCCGAACAGACGTTCGAGTCCGGTCTGTGCGGTGTCGAGCATTTTGTTGAGTTCGCCGCGGGAGAACGGAACCTCTTCGGCGGTTCCCTGAACTTCGATGATTTTGCCGGATTCGGTCATGATGACGTTCATGTCGACGTCGGCGTTTGAATCTTCCTCATAGCAGAGGTCGAGGAGAACTTCGCCGTTTTTCATGCCGACGCTGACCGCCGCGACGTTTTCACGCATTGGGAAGTGATGGAGAACTTTCTGGGCGACGAGTTTGCGGAAGGCCAGCTGGAGGGCAACCGAGGCGCCCGTGATGCTTGCGCAGCGGGTGCCGCCGTCGGCGTCAATGACGTCGCAGTCGATGTAAACGGTGTTTGTTCCGAGGGCTTTGAGGTCGATGACGGAGCGGAAGCTGCGTCCGATGAGACGCTGAATCTCCATGGTTCTGCCGCTCTGTTTTCCGCGGGTGGCTTCGCGCTGGTTGCGTGCGTGAGTGGAAGCGGGGAGCATGCCGTATTCGGAAGTGACCCATCCGCCGGTGACTCCCTGGGCGCGCATCCATCCGGGAACGCCCTGTTCAAAGGTGACGGAACATACGACTTTGGTTCCGCCCATTTCGATGAGCACGGACCCCGCCGGGTGTGCGAGATAGTTGGGTGTGATTTTGACTTTGCGGAGATAATTGTACGGCCGACCGTCGATGCGTTCCATGATGCGCTGCTCCCTCTCTCTCTCAAAAAAAAGCCGCCGCATCAGATCCCCCGCAGCACCTGAAACCTTCGTTTATGGCTGCTCGGTTCCCCGTCTGACCCGTTCACGGGATTTCAGCGCACGGGGTCCAATGCGGCGACAAAAATTCGTCAAACAAGTCCTTTTTGTCAGGCCTTGTGTTTCTTACCCCCTACTATACTCGCTTTTTCGAAATATTCAAGGCACAAAGACAATTCTGTTCGTAAATTTTTTCTTTCGATGATTTTGTCGATGAGGCCTTTCTTCAGAAGGAACTCGGAAGTCTGGAATCCTTCGGGCAGCTGAGCCTGTGTGGTGTCCTTGATGACGCGCGGTCCGGCAAAGCCGATGAGCGCTTCCGGTTCGGCGAGAATGAGGTCGCCGAGCGAGGCGAAACTTGCGGTGACTCCAGCGGTCGTGGGATGAGTCATTACGACGATGTAGGGGAGGTGCGCTTCCGCATGGCGTTCAAGAGCTCCGCTGGTCTTCGCCATCTGCATGAGACTGATCATGCCTTCGTACATGCGTGCTCCGCCGGAAGCGGTGACGATGACGAGGGGAAGGTGATTCGCGGTGGCGAATTCGATCAGGCGGGTGATTTTTTCTCCGACGACGGCGCCCATGCTGGCTCCGAGGAAGCGGAAGTCCATGACTCCGAGCGCATAGTCGCGTCCGTCAAGCTTGGCGCGTCCGCAGACGACGGCGTCGGTGAGTCCGGTTTTCTTCTTGTTGGATTCAAGCTTGGAAGTGTAGGAGGAGACGCCTTCGAATTTCAGCGTGTCGACCGATTCCACATTCGCGTCGATTTCCCGGAAGGAGCCGGGATCGGAGAGGAATTCGATGCGGGCGGGAGCTGGCATCGGGTTGTGATAACCGCAGTGCGGGCAGATATAGAGATTGCTTTCCTTCTGCTTGGTGAAGATGGTGGCACTGCACTTCTTGCATTTTTCCCAAAGTCCTTCGGGAATGTCCTTGCGTTTCTGAGGTTCTTCCTTTTCGGGTTCAAAACTCAGAGTCGAGTATTTCGATTTTTTGAAGAAAGCCATTTTTCAATTCCTTTGTCTTCGGGCGATGACCAGAACATCCACTCGTGCAGCGCCGCAGTTGAGTAAAACACCAGCGGCTTCGCTGAGCGTCGCCCCGGTCGTCATAACATCATCCACCAGTAATATACTACGCTTTTCCGCATCTGTCGAGTTTAAAATGGAAAAAGCGCCCTTAATATTTAAATTTCTTTCCTTTCTGGTCAGAAAAGCCTGTTTCGGCGTATGTCGTTCACGCTTAAGGAGACGCATCGCCGGGATTCCGGCGCGGAGCGCGAGCTCTCCGGCGAACAGCGCCGACTGGTTGTAGCCTCTCTGAAGGAAACGCCGCCAGTGGAGCGGAACGGGAACGACGGCGTCGTAGTGAGGCGACGTTTCGTCGAGGAGCCCCGCCGCGAGCCGGGCCAGCGGCCGTGCAAGTTCGGTGCGTTTCCGGTACTTGAAAAGATGAACGCAATCCCGAACCTCGTCGGTGTATTTGAAAAGAGCATACGCCCTGGTCCACGGCGGCTTCGGCGCATTCATGCAGTCCGAGCAGGAATCGAAGATGCCGTCGATTTCCGCTCCGCAGGTCCGGCAGGCTTTCCCCCGGATCATCGGCATCCGCGCAAGACAGCCGGAACAGAACATGTTCGGTTCGCCGTCGAACGGGACGCCGCTGCCGCAGAGCGGGCAGGGCATCGGCAGAACTGCGGAGAGGAGGGCGGGCATTTGCCCGGCGAACCTCCGCAGAACCGCCGCAACGGAACTCATTTGCTGCTCAGAACTTCAGCGATCTGAACGGCATTGAGCGCCGCCCCTTTGAGAAGCTGGTCGCCCGAAACGAAAATTTCGAGTCCGCGCTTGTCGTTGCGGGAAATATCCTGGCGGATGCGTCCGACGAGAACGTCGTACTTGCCCGTGGCGTCGATCGGCATCGGATAGATCTTGTTTGCGGGATCGTCGCGGACGATGACTCCGGGAGCCTTGGAGAGGATTTCACGCGCTTCTTCCGGCGTGATTTCGTTCTCGAACTCAAGGTTCAGGGATTCGGAATGAGCGCGGAGAACCGGCACACGGACGCTGGTGCAGGTGAGCATCAGATTCGGAATGTGCATGATCTTGCGGGTTTCGTTGACCATCTTGAGCTCTTCCTTCGTGTAGCCGTTGGGCTGGAAGGAGTCGATATGCGGGAAGAGGTTGAACGCAATCTGCTGCGCCATGACCTTGGGCTCGACGCGTTCCGCGCCGTTGAGCACTTCGCGGGTCTGATCGAGCAGTTCCTGCATAGCGGGAGCTCCGCCGCCGGACGCCGCCTGGTAGGTGGAGGCGATGAGGCGCTTGAGTCCTTTTGCCTTGTGAAGCGGATAAACGGCAACCGCCATGATCGCGGTGGTGCAGTTCGGGTTTGCAATGACGCCACGATGCTTGAACGCGTCTTCAGGATTGATTTCCGGAACGACGAGCGGCACATCCTCTTCCATGCGGAAGGCGCTGGAGTTGTCGATCATGACGCATCCTGCATCGACGCAGGCCTGACGGTAGAGTTTGGAGATATCGGAACCGGCGCTGAACAGAGCAATGTCGACGCCCTTGAAAGATTCCGGTTTCATCTCCTCGATAGTGATCTCCTCGCCTCTGAATTTCACTTTCTTTCCGGCGGAACGCGCGGATGCGAGCAGTTTAATGGAGGCAACCGGGAAATTTCTCTTTTCCAGGGTCTCGATCATTTCGACGCCGACGGCGCCCGTTGCACCGGCGACAGCCACATTCATAGGTCTTCCCATTTTGTTCGATTCTCCCAAAATGTATCAGTTTGATTTTCGCCAGCCGCCGAATCGTTACGGCGATGGCATAACCTAGTAATATACACCCCTCTTATGAAAATGCAAGAATTTTTCTGAAATTCACCGTCCCTTCGCTCCTGGCCGCAGTTGAAATGCTTTCCAGAACGCATAAAACTTTTCCGCAGAAGTGCTTGATTTTTTCAGCTTTAAGGTTATGAGCGATGTCTTCGCAGAAAAATACGGGTTTGACAAATGAAGGGATTGTGTCTCTTATAACATCCGGGGGAAAATTTTTTTGATTCAGCTTGAATTTCATCTGCTGAATATGTATATTTCTGACCAACTAAAAAAAGGATCCCTTATGAGCTTTACTTCCGTTCTGCCGTTTGATGCCGTTTTTACGAAAACGGAGACCGTTTCGGAACTTCAGATTTCCGCGCTTCCTGCGGATTGTTCCGCGATCAAAATTGAACTTCGCGCGGATTCTCCCGCACATAAAACCGCAGTCTTCCGCTGCAGTGTCCGGCAGGAGGGGAAGGATGAGGTGACAACGGTTCCGGTCCGCATCACTCCGCCGAGTACGGTCGCGCTTGAAACGTTCTGCTCAATTCAGCCGGAAATCCCGGTTCAGTTGCGCGTGGAGCGCCTGCCGGAAGATCCCGCGGATGAATGTGCGGATCCGGTTCATGTCTCCTCGGTGACTGTTTCCGCGGTGAAGCCGCTTGCGGAGCCGGTTGCCGTCGAGAATACGCCGGGGTACAACTCATGGCCGATGATCGCGTCGGACGGGAAAGAGCTGGTTTGTCTCTACTGCCGCGGACTCGGACACACGATCGGCGACGGCGACCGCAATGTTTTCGCGCGGCGGTCTTTTGATTTGGGGCGGACGTGGTCGGATGAAATTTCCGTTTCCGCTCAGCCGGAATTCGGCGAAGTCCCCGTCGGCAAGGGAAATGACCTGAACGGAAACATTCTCTTCTGGGTGCGGTGCTGCGGTCCGGTCTGGCCGGCGCGCTATCATGCGCTCTACCGCGTGACGGACGGGAAATTCGAGGAGATCGCGCGGGTTCATTTGAATCCGGAACCGATGCAGATTACCGATATTTTCACGGTCCCCGGCGTGGGGCTGATGTCGCTCTGGTTCGCAACTGATTATCAGAAAACCGGTTCATGGGGAGTGGTGACAAGCTCCGACAACGGGCTTACCTGGGTGCAGCGGACGGTTGGCGCGGATCTTCCGCTGGCGGATCTCCCGACGGAACCCTCTGCCGTGTATCTCGGCGACGGACGCATTCTGGTGATTGCCCGGACGGAGAACGGGGAGAAGACAACCCGGCGCGCGCAATTCCAGCTGGAGTCGCGCGACTTCGGAGCGACATGGACGTGTGCGCGGACGAATATCGGTGAAGTGTTCGGTTCCACGCCGAGCCTGATTTACGATTCTGCAACAGGGCTGGTTTTCAACTGGTATTATCAACGCGGACGCGGCATTCTGCGCCGCCGGATTGCAAAGGCGGACGATGTCTTCGGTCATCCGCTTGCGTGGCCGGAATCGGAAGCAATCGCGCTTGGCGGTGTATATCCGTGGGATGCTGGGAATGTGAATGTGGTCGCGATGAACGGAAAGCAGGTCGCGGCGTGGTATTCCGGGCTTGCGCCGGACACGGCAATATATACGGCGACAATTTAACCGAATTTTCATACTTCTGCAATTATCCAGCAATACTTCTGTGCTATTATATAGGAAAACACAGGAGGTGTCTCATGACGGCAAAAGAAATTGCAGAACTGAAAGAATTCGCCCGGGCTTACGGATTTGAACTGGAACTGACGGTTACGCCGAAGCCCGTCGTCATGCTTGATCTGCGGAAAGAAGAAACAGAGAACGAAGAGAAAAATCGCGCGACCGCTTGATTTTTTCCCGTTTCCGCTGTATAATTCCGGTAAAAAACTTTTCGAGAAAAAGAGAGAGCTGCCATGCATGGTTTTTACCGGATTTCCACTTGCGTCCCGCGCCTGAAAGTCGCAGACGTCCGCTACAATATCGACGAGATGAAACGTCTCGCCGCAATGCCGCAGAACAACGAGGCGGCGGTGATTCTGTTTCCGGAACTTGCGGTGACGGGCTACACCTGCGCCGATCTGTTCCATAACTCCGCCCTGCTGGAAGCGGCGGAACGGGGCGTCGCTGAACTTGCGGCGGCGTTCGCCGGACTCGGCACGCAGATCATCGTTTTCGGCGCGCCCGTGTGCTTCCGCGGAAGACTCTTCAACGCCGCTGTTTTCGTGCAGAACGGACGTATCCTCGGCGTGGTTCCGAAAATCAATCTGCCGAACTACCGCGAATTCTATGAAAAACGCTATTTCTCTTCCGGACGCGGCATCCGCAATGAATCCTTCCGGTTTGCCGGATTCGACAATGTCCCGTTCGGCGTAGACCTGATTTTCGACGTTTCCGCGGAACTGCGCATCGGCTCGGAAATCTGCGAGGACATGTGGACGACGATTCCGCCCAGCTCGCAGCTTGCTCTCAACGGTGCAACTCTGCTGGTGAACCTTTCGGCGAGCAATGAACTTGTCGGCAAATCTGAATACCGCCGCGAACTTGTGCGCGGCCAGAGCGCGCGGTGTGTCGCCGCATACGCTTATGTTTCCGCCGGCGTTCATGAATCCACCACGGATATCGTCTGCGGCGGACATGCGGTTATCGCGGAAAACGGCAGTGTGCTGCTTGATTCCGATCGTTTCTTCCGCGACGGGCGCGTGTTTCAGGCGGATGTGGATCTGCGGCGCATCTGCGCGGCGCGGCTTTCCGACTCGCCCTATGCGAACAGCGTTGAAATGAATACGGAAAGCGGATACCGCATGATCCCCGCTCTTCCGGTTCCGGAGCCCTCCGGTCTGCACCGCGCGGTCGCTCCGCATCCGTTTGTTCCTTCGGACAATGCCGTGCGTGATGTCCGCTGCCGGGAAATTTTCTCGATCCAGTCCGCGGGACTTGCCAAGCGAATTGAACATACATCTGCGAAAAAACTTGTCATCGGAATTTCCGGCGGGCTCGATTCCACGCTCGCTCTGCTGGTCTGTGTCAACACTCTGAAACTGCTGAACCGTCCGGCGGATGATGTGATTGCGGTCACCATGCCCGGATTCGGCACGACGGGACGCACTTACAACAACGCCGTCGGGCTCTGCCATGAGCTCGGAACGGAACTTCGGGAAATCAGCATCAAAGAGGCATGTCTTGAGCACTTCCGCAACATCGGACACGATCCCGAAGAGCACAATGTCGTTTATGAGAATTCCCAGGCGCGCGAGCGCACGCAGATTCTGCTTGATATCGCAAACAAAGTCGGCGGCATCGCAATCGGAACCGGCGATCTCTCCGAATCCGCAATGGGATGGTGCACCTACAACGGCGACCACATTTCCATGTACAGCGTCAACTGTTCCGTTCCGAAAACCCTGATCCGCTATGTCATCGGCTGGGTCGGCGACAATTCCACCGCGCAGGTCCGCGCGATTCTGCAGGACATCATCGACACGCCCGTCAGCCCCGAACTTCTGCCCGCCGCACAGGACGGAACGATTCAGCAGAAGACGGAAGACATCATCGGGCCCTACGAGATTCACGACTTCTTCCTCTATCATTTCCTGAAGTACGGCGCCGCGCCCGAAAAGCTCCGTTTTCTTGCGGAGCACGCGTTCGCCGGGACCTACACGGCGGTTCAGATTGAGACCTGGCTCAAAACCTTCCTCCGCCGTTTCTTCACACAGCAGTTCAAACGCAGCTGCATGCCGGACGGTCCGAAGGTCGGCACGATCAGCCTCTCGCCGCGCGGTGACTGGAGAATGCCTTCCGACGCCTCCTCCGCAGTCTGGTTCAGCAATCTGAACGGAACGCTCTGACGCTCCGGCGGAAGAAAGCGAGGCATGGCATGAGTCTGTTTCAACTGGTTTCCGAATATGCGCCGTCGGGCGATCAGCCCGCCGCGATCAAGGCGCTTGCCGACGGACTGAAAAGCGGGCGGCATTTCCAGACCCTGCAGGGGGTGACGGGGTCGGGCAAAACTTTCACGCTCGCAAATGTCATTGCGCAGCTGGACCGTCCGGTGCTCGTTCTTTCGCACAACAAGACCCTTGCCGCCCAGCTCTACAGCGAATTCAAGGCGTTCTTTCCGCACAACGCGGTTGAGTACTTCATCAGTTATTACGATTACTATCTGCCGGAATCGTACATCCCGCAGACGGACACCTACATTGCGAAGGATGCGAGCATCAATGAGAACATCGAACGTCTGCGCCTTTCCGCCACGGCGTCGCTGATCGAACGGCGCGACGTGATTGTCGTCGCCAGCGTCTCCTGCATTTACGGTTTGGGGTCGCCGTCGGATTACGAGGACATGTGCATCGAGCTGCGCACGGGCATGGAGATGAACCGCGATGTTCTGCTGGAGCATCTTGTCGCCATTCAGTACACCCGCAACGATCTCGCTCCCGAAAAGGCGCAGTTCCGCGTGCGGGGCGATTGCGTGGATGTCTTTCTCGCTCAGAAGGAGGAGTTCACCCGCATTGAATTCTGGGGTGATACCATTGAATCCATCTCCCGGTGCGACATGACGACGGGGAAGGTTCTTGCGAAACTCCAGAAGACTTTCATTTTCCCGTCGAAGCTATTCGTCATGCCCCAGGAGAAGCTGGACGCGGCGACGTCGTCCATCCTTGCGGAGATGAAGGAGCGTGTGAAGGAGCTTGAAGGTCAGAACAAACTCGTGGAAGCGCAGCGCCTGTTCCAGCGCGTGAACTACGATCTGGAAATGATGCGCGAAATCGGCTATTGTTCGGGCATTGAAAACTATTCACGTCACCTCGCCGGCCGCGCTCCGGGTTCCCGTCCGTACTGTCTGCTTGATTTCTTCCAGAAAGATTTCATCACGATGATTGATGAATCGCATGTGACGATTCCGCAGGTGCAGGCGATGTACCGGGCGGACCGCAATCGCAAAGTCACGCTCGTTGAACACGGCTTCCGTCTGCCTTCCGCGCTGGACAACCGTCCGCTCAAATTCGAGGAGTTTGAAAAGCTGACCGGCGACACCGTGTACGTTTCCGCCACGCCCGCCGATTACGAACTCCAGAAATCCGGGGGAACGGTGATTGAACAGATTGTGCGTCCGACGGGATTGCTTGACCCCGAAGTCGAAATCCGCCCGCTCGCCACGCAGGTTGACGACGTCATGGAGGAGATCCGCCAGACCGCCGCGCTGGGCGGAAGAACCATAGTCACCACGCTCACAAAAAAGAGCGCGGAGCGTCTCGCCGATTATCTCTCCGAACTCGGGATGCGCGTGAAATATCTTCACTCCGAAATCGACGCCATTGAACGCGTCCGCATTCTTTCCGAACTGCGCGACGGCGCGTTCGACTGTCTGATCGGCATCAACCTCCTGCGCGAAGGCATCGACTTGCCGGAGGTGCGGCTCGTTGCGATTCTCGATGCGGACAAGGAGGGTTTTCTGCGTTCCGAACGCTCGCTGATCCAGGTCGCCGGACGCGCCGCGCGAAATGCCGACGGGCGGGTGATTCTGTATGCGGACATCATCACCGATTCCATCAAAAAACTTCTCAAGGTCACCGAAGAGCGCCGCGCGAAGCAGATCGCCTACAACGAAGCGCATCATATCACGCCGAAGACAGTCATCAAGAAGAAGCGCGAAACGATCGAAGAGACGATATTCGGGTACGATGAATCGAAGGAGGAGAACAAGACCTTTCTTACGGTCGCGGAAGGGCGCGCGCGCTACACCGCCGGTTCCGGACGCGGCAAAAAGAAAACGGAAAGCGCAGAATCCGCGTCGCCGCTCTCGCAGACGGACATTACGGAGATCATCTCCGAACTGGAGCGCGAGATGATGGAGGCCGCGGAGGCGCTTGAATTCGAACGCGCCGCCGAACTGCGCGACAAAATCCGGAAAATTGAAAAAGGAGAACTCAAATTATGCTGAAATACTTCTCTCTTCTGCTTCTTTCTCTGTTTGCCTTCAGCCTGAACGCTCAGGAGCGGACGGTGGAGCTCGGACGCGAATCGCGCATTGACTCCGTCCTCGCGTCGGTGAACGGCGAGCCGGTGACTCTGCTCGACGTCATGCTCGAAAGCGGACGGGACGAGAACCGTCTGGCTTCCATGTTCACCGGCGAACGCCTCTATGAGGAGACCGCGAAGGTGCGCCGCGGAGTCGTGGAGGAGATCGTGATCCGCAAGCTCATTTACAGCGAATACCGGGAGCATCCGTTCGACATAAAGAAACAGCATGTCGAGGATGTTGTGGATTCCATTGCCCGGAGCATGGGCGACGGCACGCGCGCCGGACTCGAACTGCGTCTCAAATCCTTCGGCGCGACGATCCGTGAAGTCCGGGAGAAGGCGCGGGAGAAAATCGCCGTCGACGTCCTGCTGATGGAGCACTGCGACCGCCGGGTCTTCATCACTCCGCGTCAGGTTTACGAATATTACGAAGCGAACAAAGAGAAATGGACTTCCCCGGAACAGATTTCGCTTCAGCTTCTGCTCGTCCGCAAGGATGCGGGGAAGGACACCACCGCAATTGTGCGCGATCTGGCGAAGATGCTGGAAGGTGCGGACGAATCCGTTTTTTCGCGCATCGCCCGGGAGAACACCGAGGGCCCGAACGCGTCGACGGGCGGAAAAATCGGAACGATTGACCGCGGCTCGCTCCGTTCGGAGTTCCAATCCGCGCTGAAGGATGCGGAAACGGGCACGGTCGCCGGTCCCGTCGAAACACCGGAGGGCTTTTATTTCCTGCGTGTTGCCGCGCGGATTCCGGCCGTGAAAAAGCCGTTCCGCGAGGTCGCAGAGAGCATCCGCCAGGAGCTTTTCCGTGCGGAAGTGGAAAAATTGAGAACAGAATACCGGAAGAAGCTGCTGAGACAGGCGGTTGTACGGTATTATTTCTGATAAGGAAAACAAAAAAAAAGGGTAAAGAATGAATAAGAGCATCACTTTTTCGTTCCCTCTGGAGCGTCCGCACTGCGGCGTTCCGATGGCAAACGGCAATTTCGGAGCACTGGTCTGGGGCAAGGACACGCTCAACCTCACGGTCAATCAAAACGATCTCTGGGACCACCGGGGCGGCGAGCTGATCGACGAGCGCGACACGTACAGCCGTCTGGTTGAATACGCCGAAGCTCACCGTTTCGATCATTCGCTGAATGAAACTCTGCACCGCACGCAGACGTTCGCAGGACGTCCGCGCCGCCTGCCGGTCGGACGTTTCGATTTCCACTTTGCGGACGGCGTCCGTCCGGTGACCGCGGAGTTGACCTATGCGACGGGAATGCTGCGCGTGACTCTGAGTTCGGGGGCGTCCGTTTCGCTCGTCGTGGCGCTGAAACAGAACATCATGTACGTGGATGATCCGTCGCACGCAATCACGCGCGTTTCGCTGCATCCCGCCTCCGATTTCCCGAAAGCCCGCGATTTCAACGGGGAGCGCGGCGTTGCACCGTACGAGCTGCTGGAAGACGGCTGGCGGATTGTCCTTCCGGAAGATCCCGGCATGACCTTCCGCGCCGTCCGCACGGATTACGGATTCAAGATCTTCACGGACGACGACGGCGACGACTCCGGCCGTGCGGAGCAGATCGCTTTCACCGCGGACTGGTGGGGCAAATTCTGCGCGAAAACCGCCCGCGTCACCACGCCAGACGACTGGTGGAACCGCTTCTACGACTTCAACCTCTACAAGCTCGGTGCGGCGACTTGCCCGTTCGGCAAGGCGAGCGGGCTTCAGGGCCCGTGGCACGAGGAGTACCAGGAAGCCAAGTGGTCCGGAGATTTCCATTTCAACGTCAACGTCCAGATGATCTACGGTCCGCTCGCTCAGCTCGGCGTTCCGGAACACATGCTTCCGCTGTTCGATATGATCGAATCTCCCGCGTTCCAGTCGGCGATGAAGCACAATGCGCACGCGCTCTTCGGTGTTGACGATGCGCTCTGGCAGACCCATGCGGTGGACGACCGCGGCATTCAGTGCGGCTGGATCAGCATGGGCTCAATCATGGATCCCGCGTGCGGCGCGTGGACCGCTCTGCTCTATTACGATTACTGGCGCACCACCGGAGACGTTACGTTCCTGCACGACCGCGCGTATCCCTATATCTACGGCATCATGCGCGGCTATGAAGAGATGCTCCGCAACTTCAATATCCCGCTCGCGATTTCTGCGGAATATGCGTGTTCGAATCCGGACATGACCACGGTTGCCGGACGCAATCCTTCGTATCAGCTTGCGGCAATCCGCAGGCTTGCAATGATTCTGATTGAGATTTCCGCCGTTCTCAAGCGCGAAGAACGCCCCGTCTGGCGTCAGATTCTCGACCGCGTTCCGCCCTATTCGGTTGTCGGAGGCTACGATTATTACGGAGGACGCGCCGAAAAGCGTATCGGAATCTGGGAGGGTCAGGACCTCGCGAACTGTCACCGCCACCATTCGCACCTCGGCTCGATCTGGCCGTTCGATTCGCTTCCGGAACATCCCGATGCGGAGATGGAGGAGATTGTCGCCAACTCCATTGATCACTGGATTGCGATGGGCTTCGGACAGTGGAGCGAATGGTGCATTCCGTGGGCAAACATCATCTACACCCGCGTGGGGCTGCACGAGGCGCCGATGCAGCTGTTCAACATCTGGCGCGAGATTTTCGTCAACGAGGGGCTCTGCACGGTCTATCTGCCGCGTATGCTGAGTCTGATCGCGCACCGCCGTCATGACATCGCGAAGCCGAAAGCGGACAACGAAGTCATGCAGCTGGACGGTTGCGGCGGATTCCTGGACGCCTTCACCCAGATGTGCGCTTATTCGCAGTTCGGCAAACTCCGCCTGTTCCGGGGAATGCCGGACAAGTGGCAGGACGTTTCGATTGAGAACCTGCTTCTCCCCGGCGGAAAACGTCTTTCCGCTCGGAGAAACGGCAAAACGGAGCTGATCTGATTCCGTTGCGGTTTATTATTGCGCGGCATGATCCGCGAGCAGCCCGGCGAGATTCGGAAGAAGAATGTTGTCGGGCTGAATTTTGTACAGCCGCCGCATCGCATCCGCCGCGGCGGCGTAGTCTTTCCGCAGATAGTGAATCTGGAACTGGACAACATATGCGCCGTAGAAGTACGGCGCGAGCTTTTCGGCGTGTCGGGCGAAGAGCAGGGCGTCGTCGAATCTCTGCTCCCGCGTGAGCAGAAGCGCAAGACGGATCCAGCAGATTGCCGCAGAAACGCGGTTCAGTCCGGATATATCGAAATTTTTGAGTTCCTGAAGAATTTTCTCCGCCTTCTCGGCGTTTCCCTGCCGGCGCGTAATCCGGTAGTAAAGAACGAGCATGGAGGGGCAGAGTTCGTCTTTTTCGGTCATTTGCAGAGTGCGTTTGACGATGTTCTCCTCCTGTTCGGACGGCTTGAGCGACTTCAGGGCTCCAAGGAAGTCGCGCAGCATAAACTGCATGTCGTTTTTCGGATGATAGACGCCGAGCCATGCAAGATGGTCGGAGAGTGTGCGGAAGTAATCGCGGAATTCGGGATCCTCGTTTATTTCCGGCGAGCATTCGCGCAGATTCTGCAGTGCGGCCAGAGTGCCTTTCAGATTCCATTCGGATGCCGCCGCGCGGAGCGCATGGAAACGGGAGAGCGCGGTTTTCTCCGGAATGCGGTGCATCCGTGCCTCCGCCTTCGGCTTGAAATGGAAAAAAGCGAGCGCGAGGAGCAGGAGAATCAGCAGCGGAGTTGAAACGGCGTTTGCAATCCGCAGCCGGGAACGCCATGTCGGACGGTTCCGGAGATTCTCAATGTCGCACCGGATCTGGGCGACGTTTTTGTAGCGCCGTTCGGGCGATTCCGAGCAGCATTTCAGCGCGATCCGGTTCAGCGCGGCGACCTTGCGGAGCTTGAGTCCGGAGGGCAGAACGGGAAAGTCGGAGGCGTCCATTCCGGAATAGAGACAGTAGATGATTTTTCCGATGGCATAGATGTCCGCCGCAATGCCGTCCGCATCGTTCCATGTCGGACGGTATCCGGTGGTGCCGCCGTGCGCGGGCTCCAGGATCGGCGCCATGAGCCCCGGATCCCCGATTTTGAGCCTGCCATGCAGAAACAGAATGTTTTCGGGTTTCAGGTCGTGATGGGCGATTCCGTTCACATGAAGCTGCTCGACTCCGTCGAGAATCTCGGAGATGCAGTTGAGCATTTCCTCTTTGGATAGCTTGTGTGCGTAAATGCGGTAGGCGAGAGTGTCGGGATTGTAGCGCGACTGCACGTCTCCCGTGTCGTCGGCCAGCTCGGTGACATAGTAAAGATATTCGTTTGTTTTCCCGATGTAGAGAATGTCCAGGAGGTTTTCGTGGCGGTTTGCGACATTCCGGTAAAGGGAGATTGCGTTTTTTTCGGCTTCGATCTGTTCTCTGCTGTGTCCGCGCACGAGATCAATAATGCGGATTGCGCGCCGGATGCCGTCGTAATCGACGCCGAGCCAGACCGTGCTGCTTCCGCCCTGGCCGCATTGCTCCACAATATTGAAATCGGGAATGTACGGCGTTTTCTGGGGCATGGTCAGACATCCAGTTCTTTTGCCGTTTGCCGCAGTTTTTCTTCCATGCGCTGACGGATGGAGTAGACGGTTGCCTTCGGGAGGTCGAGGAAATCCGCCGTTTCGCGGACGCTCCTGTTCTGGATTTCGAGCATGTAGAAAAGCTGGTAATGTTCCGCGGAGGATTCTTCTTTGAGTTTGCGGAGGCTTTCCTTTTTGATATAATCCTGCCATTCCGCCTTGTAGAGATCATCGAGACAAGCCTCGTCTGGAGTGAAATCAAGGACTTTCGCCTGTTTGTAAACGGCGCGGAGCATATCGTTTGCGCGGGCGCGGATAATGGTTCTGAGATAGTCGCGGAACCGTCCTTTTGAACTGTCATACGAGAAAGTCGCGGATTGTTTGAAAACTGAGAGCATGACGTTCTGCACGAGATCGTCGAGGGAGTTTTCCGGAATGCCGCAGTCTTTCCCATGCAGTTTGATAAGCGGCTGATATTGCTGGAAAAAACGGTTCCACGCCGGAGAATGTTCATCTCCGATATTGTTTACGACGCTGAAATGTGTGGTAAAGCTCATAGTCGTCCCCCCGTTTGCAATGTTCCGGCCGACCTGCCGGAACTGTGACCAATATAACACGAATAAACAGAATTGTCAAATTTTTACGAGACAAAATTTGCGTTTCTTTTTTGAAAATCTCTGTTTTACCGGCGGATCATGGCGTAAAGCCGGCGGATTTCTTCCGGCCAGAGCGTTTCGTCAATGGTCTCGAGAACCATCGGAATGTTGTCGAAACGGGAGTCGTTCATCAGAAGCTCAAAAGCGCCGAGACCAAGCTCGCCGGCACCGATGCTGTTGTGGCGGTCCAGATGTCCGCCGAGCTTGCTCTTAGAGTCGTTCAGATGCACGCCGCGGAGATAACGGAAGCCGATCAGACGCTCGAATTCATCCATCGTGGCGGCGTAGCCTTCCGGAGTTTTGAGGTCGTAGCCGGCGGCAAAGGTGTGGCAGGTGTCAAGACAGACGCCAATGCGGGACCGGTCTTTGATGCGCTCGATGATGCATGCGAGATGCTCGAACCGCCAGCCGAGGTTGCTGCCCTGTCCGGCGGTGTTCTCGATGACGGCCGTCACGCCCTCCGTTTCGGAAAGCGCGGTGTTGATGCACTCCGCAATCAAGGCAAGACACTCCTCGTCGGAGATCGCTTTAAGCGAACTGCCCGGATGAAAATTCAAACGGTCCAGACCGAGCGCCATGCAGCGTTTCATTTCGCCGATGAAGGAGTCGAGCGACTGCGCGCGCTTTGCCGGATCCGGGTTGCCCATGTTGATCAGGTAGCCGTCGTGCGGGAGAATGCGGTCGGGGGTGAATCCGCATTCCGCGCAGTTTCGTTTGAATGCGGCGATCGACTCTTCCGGCAGAGGCGCGCTTTTCCACTGGCGCTGGTTCTTGGTGAACATGGCGAACGCTTTCGCGCCGATCGCCTTTGCGTTCAGCGGAGCGTTTTCCACTCCGCCCGCGATTGATACATGGGCTCCGATGTATTTCATGATATCCCCTTTCTCTTCCGAAAACGTTCCACCGCCTGTGCGCAGAGCAGACACAGGAACGGCAATGCCGGGAGCTGAAAGCGCGGGTAGCCGCCCGGTCCGACCACCGCCAGATAATATACACTGAAAAGAAGAAATAACAGGGGCATCATCCATTTTTTTTCAAAAATTGCAAAGCCGAGTTCGCATGCCGCGCCCGCATAGGTCGCGAGCAGAAGCAGAATCAGCGGCGTCAGAAGAAACGGAAGCCAGAGGCGTCCGTCGAAATAGTGACGGATTCCCGCAAGCAGACCGTCCTTGATGATGACGTCCCATGTGCCGCGTCCGCCGCGCGTGAGCTTGAGGTTCTCCAGAAAAGTCGGAACGTCCGGAACCAGTTTCGAAGGATTGAAGAAGAGGCGCAGATAGGTTCCGGGGTGTTTCATCAGAATTGAGGAAAGATAGTGCTCCTCATAGGTCAGACACGCATCGCGGTCCGGAAATTTCGTCTTGTCCGCAAAGGTTTTCTCAAAAGTGAGAGCGTACTGGTCGCGGTAGAACTGTGCGGGGAGGTCGTTGACGCGGCTCTCCACGACGGAGGCGTTGTGACGGAGGGAATCGGCGGAAACCTCGTCGAGGCGCCAGCCGGAGCCGATCGCGTGGTTGCGGAGAATCCACGGGGCAAGCAGAATCGCGAAGACCAGAACCGCTCCCGCCGCGCGGAGGAACCGCTGTTTCGGGGTCCCCGGAACGAACAGCGAAACGAAAGCGCATGGCAGAATCCAGAGCACGTTCAGCGGCCGCGTCAACGCGGCCGCGGCGCCGGCGCCGGCGGTCAGAAAAAGCGGAAGATTCCGGTGTGTCCGGAGAAAGCGGAGGAAGAAGAGGAGCTCCAGCGAAACCATCGTCACGAACATCCCTTCGGAGAGGAACATCGGGGCGAATGCGATTTCGGTCGGAGAGAACATCAGCAGGAGCGAGGCGGTCAGAGCAATCCGTTTGTTTTCCGTGAATTCCAGCGCGGCCTGATGCAGAACCGGCACCGCAATCGCGGAGAGGGCGCAGTTCATGAGAATGCAGAACAGCAGGCTGTTTCCGCTCACCGCAAGCGAGAGTGCGAGAAATGCCGGATAGAGCGGCACGCGGAGTGCGGTCGGAACGCCGGAAGCATCCGCATAGGAGAAGCTGTTGAGAAGCGAGCGCGCGGGGGCGAGATAGGTTGCGGAATCAATCCGCATCAGCAGTTCCGGTTCCGGCATTCCGCGCAGTCCGTAGAGGGCGAACAGCAGGAACGCCGCAAGGAAAAGCAGGAGATGAACGGTATGTTTTTTCATTCGCAGAGGGCCTCCGCCTGAACGATGTTTGCCCGCAGAACTTCCGCGGGGATCGGGTCGCCGATGTTCGCTTCGAGCAGCCGGAGGAACTCCGCGCGAGGGACTTCGACGGCGCCGAAGCGTCCGAGGAGCGGCGTGAGAACCTGGGTGTCGAGCATGACGACGCCGCATTTCCGCAGAGTCGCGACGGCGGAGAGAAGAGCGAACTTCGAGGCGTCCGTCTCAAGGTGAAACATGCTTTCGCCGCAGAAGACGCGTCCGAGGGAGATTCCGTACATGCCGCCGACGAGTTCCTCTTTTTCGTTGCAGGCTTCGAAACTGTGAACGTATCCGGCTTTGTGGAAGTCGCGGTAGGCGCGGCGGATTTTCTCGGTGATCCACGTGCCGTCCTGTCCCTTGCGCGGGACGCGGGAGCAGTTTGTTATGACATCTTCGAACCGTTCGGAGATTTTAAGATGAAAGCGGCGTTGACGGAGCGAGCGTTTCAGGCGGGAGGGAATGTGAAGGCGGTCAAAATGGAGCACGCTCCGCATTGGCGGGGAGAACCAGAAAACTTCGCGTTCGCGGATCGGCCAGGGGAAAATTCCGTGTGCATAGGCGTCGATGAGCATCGGGAGGCTCAGCGACGGCGTGTAGCCGAGGCATCCCTCGTCGTCCGCCTGTTCCGGCGGCGGAAACATGGAGGGGCGGGTCATTCCGCCGACTCCAGGAGCATGGAGCGGAGCGTGTTGAGCGCTTTGGCCGCGGTCCGTTCGCGCACCTGGTCGCGTCCGCCGCGGAAATGACACTCCAGAACCACGGTTTTTGTGTGCAGCCGGACACCGATGTAGACGAGGCCGACGGGTTTTCCGGGCGTTGCGCCGCCGGGGCCGGCGATGCCGGTTACGGAAATCGCGGCGTCGGCTTTCGCGCGGTCCGCAATGCCGTTGACCATTTCTTCGGCGCATTCGCGGCTGACGGCGCCGACGGTCCGGAGGGTTTCTTCGGAAACTCCGAGGAAGCGCGTTTTGATTTCATTCGCGTACGAATTCACTCCGCCCAGAAACGCATTGGAAGAGCCTGGAACGGCGGTGATCTGTTCGGAAATCATTCCGCCCGTGCAGGATTCCGCCGTTGCGAGCATGAGCTTTTTCGTTTTGAGCAGCCGCAGCACGTCTTCGGGGAGCGAGGTCACGCCGGCGGGCAGGATGTCGGCGCGGAAGAGTTCGCGCGCTTCGGCGGCGACCCGTTTCAGCAGAGCGTCGTCCTTCGAGGTGAGAAAGAGACGGACGAGTCCGGGCTGGGCGCAGTAGGCTGCGGAGACTTCCGGGACGAGATGCGGTTCGAGGAGGTCTTCCACTTCGGATTCCCCGACGCCGGCGATGCGGAGCAGATCGGTGTAGACCCGTTCCGTCTGTTTCGCCTTGAGGAGCGGGAGGACCGAATCCGTGAACATCGGGCGGAGTTCGGAGGGCGGTCCCGGCATGAGGATGATCATTTTCCCGTTTCGTTCGAGTCGGATTCCGGGAGCGGAGCCGTAGCCGTTCGGGATCGCTTCCGCGCCTTCGGGAAGATCCGCCTGACGGGTCCAGTGAACCGGAGCTGTTCCGGAATGAAGCTTGTGCCAGTACATCCGCACCGCGCGTTCCGCCTCGGGACGGTGCACGAGCGGGAGACCGAACCAGTTCGCAACGGCGGATTTCGTCAGATCGTCCGCCGTTGGACCGAGCCCCCCGGAGGAGAGGACGACGTCGGCGCGGGAGAACGCATAGCCGAGAGCTCCCCGGATATCGGCATCGCGGTCGGGAACTTCGAGCGAGAGTTTCGGAATCATGCCGTTTTCGAGCAGTTTTTCTCCGAGGAAGGCGAGATTTGTGTTGACGGTGGACCCCTTCAGCAGTTCATCGCCGATGCAGAGCAGTGCGACTTCCATGACGACCTCCTATTTGGAAACGAGCGAAACTTCGTTCAGGCGTTCTTCCACGAGAACGCGGTATTTTTCGAGTTCTTCGGAGGAGAGGTCCGGCGGAACGAAAATCTTTTTGCCGAGATGCACGGAGACCTTCGAGAACGGTTTGGGAATCTGGAAACGGTCCCAGCTGTTCAGTTCCCAGCAGGAGCTGTAATTGATGGCGAGCGGGACAATCGGCACGCCGAGCTTGCTTGCCGCATAGATGGGCCCCGGGCTCATGCGGTAGCGGGGACCGCGCGGGCCGTCGGGGGTGAAGCAGACGAAGTTTTTCGCTTCGATCGCTTCAAGCACGCCGTGGAGCGCGGAGTAGCCTTTTTTGCGGCTGGAGCCGCGGATGCTGCGGACGCCCATCTGTCCCGCGAGGTCCGCGATGTACTGTCCGTCGCGCGAGGCGCTGATGACGGCGCAGGTCATTTTCCGCAGATTTTCGGGAAACAGGAGCGGGAAAAAGAGCAGACGGTTGTGCCAGGTGACGCCGATTGCGGGCGGCTGCGGATTCGTCACTTCGCCCGACTCGTCCACAATTTCCCGGCGCAGAGTCGAACGCCAGAGGAGCAGCAGCCAGACGATCGGCTTGTAGACCCAGTCCGGCAGTTTCTTGATCTGTCTGAATTTCTGTTTAAGCGACATGTTTTTTCCCGTATTTGCAGATTTTGTTCAGGACGCACCGTGCGCACGCCGGGCGGTTCGCCTTGCAGATGGCGCGTCCGTGGACGATGACCAGATGCGAGAACTGGCTCCAGCGCCGCGGATCAAGATTCGCGCAAAGTTCGGATTCAATCTTCACCGGATCGTCCGAATCGACGATTCCGAGAAGATTTGCGATGCGCTTGACGTGGGTGTCGACCGGGAGCCCGGGAACGCCGAAGGCGTCGCCGAGTACCACATTCGCGGTTTTGCGTCCGACGCCGGGGAGGGCGGTGAGCTCCTCCATGGTATCCGGCACTTCGCCGTCGAAGTCGGAGACGATGCGCTTGCAGGCTCCGATGATGTTTGCTCCTTTTGCACGGTAATATCCGCAGCGGCGGATGATGGATTCGAGTTCGGCGGGCTCCGCCTGCGCGTAGTCCTGCGCGGTGCGGTACTTCGCGAAGAGCTCGACGGTCACCCGGTTCACCATCTTGTCGGTGCACTGCGCGGAGAGAATCGTTGCGACGAGGAGCTGAAGCGGCGTTGTGTGTTCGAGCGCGCAGACCTGTGGTCCGTACTCGGCTTCGAGCAGGTCGTAGACGAGATTGATCTTTTCCCGTTTTTTCATTTTCCCGCTTCATTCCTGCGGAAGACGCGGAGCAGTTCCTCCGGGGAGGTGATCGCGGTTCCGACTTTGCCGACGACGATTCCGGCGGCATGGTTTGCGATTTCCGCGGCTTCATGTTCGTCGGCACCGGCGGCGCGGCAGAGCGTGTAGATTGCGATGACGGTGTCTCCGGCTCCGGAGACGTCGAAAACCTCCTTCGCTTTGGTCGGGATGGCGTGGAGCGGAGCGTCGTCGCGGAAGAGGGCCATGCCCTGCGCGCCGAGGGTGATGAGCAGAGAGCCGACGTTCCACGCGCGGAGAATGCGTTCGGCGACGAGCTTGAGATTGTTGTCGTTTTCCACCGGCGACACGGCGTCGTAACAGTAGAGTCCGGCGAGCCCGAAAGCTTCGGAGCGGTTCGGGGTCATGACCGAGAGCCCCTGAATTTCCATCGGATGCCCCGGGTGCGGATCAAGGGCGGTGATGACTCCGTTTTCGCGGGCGATGTCGGCGAGTCGCTGGACGGTGTCGCGGTCGAGCAGGCCTTTGTTGTAATCTTCAAAAATGACGGCGTCGACTTTGTGTTCGCGGATGAGCTTTGCGAGCCGGGCTTCCATTTCCGCCGCGACTTCTTTGGAGACGGGGAAGATGTCTTCGAAATCGACGCGGACGATCTGCTGGTTTGCGGTCATGACGCGCATTTTTTCGGTGGTTCTGCGGCGGTCGGAGAGGATATTGGATTCGTCGACATGGTTGTCGGCGAGGAGCTTGCGGAGTTCGTCGCCGGGGGCGTCGTTTCCGACGACTCCGAATGCGACGGCTTTTGCGCCGAAGGATGTGATGTTGCGCATGACGTTTGCCGCGCCGCCGGGTCTGCGTTCTGTGCGTTTGACCTGCAGGACGGGGACGGGGGCCTCCTGGGACATGCGGTTGGCGGAGCCGATGAGATAGACGTCCACCATGAGATCGCCGAGAACGGCGATGGACATGTTTTTCGCACGGTTCAGAATTTCTTCAATACGTTCGCTGGAGAGAGCCATGATCGGGATCCGTAGTTTATTTCAGTTTCTGAGGAAGGAGTTTGTCGAAGCGGTGCAGTTTTTCCTCCAGATTTTTCTGAAGAAGGGAGGTGTTGAACGTTCCGCGTTTGACAAGGAATCTCTGTTTTTCCCAGTCGCTGACGCGCGCGGCGGAGCGGTCGAGGGTGGATCTGATCTCCCTGATCTGGGCCATGTTCAGATGTTCCTGGTTGTTGCGGAGATAGATCGCCAGCACGTCGAGCGAAGAGAGCACCATGGAGATTTCCCCTTTGCGCAGAGAGTCGGAGTTGTTTTTCAGGAAATCCCCGCATCGTCTGCGGAGTTCATCCGCCTGTCTGGTGACGCGCTGGCGGTTGACGTGGAGAGCCATGGCATCCTCCCGCCGCAGCTGCAGCGGGAGAATGAAGATCAGATAGAGTTCGAACAGAACGATCAGGGAGAACATCAGGACAGCGATGAGCGTGACGTAATCCCGTTTCCGTCTGCATGAATATTTGCTTTTGAGGTTGACGCGCATGATCGTTCAGTTCCTTTATCCGTATGATTACCAGGGCAGCTGCCAGTCGCCGCGCTCGTAGAGGAAGTTGAGGGCGATTGCGACGCCGGCGAGTTCGCCGCCGCTCTTGCCGGAGATTCCGGTGACGGAGAATTTGCAGGTGTCGATATTCTGTTTCCATGCGTAAGCCGGCAGTTTCGCCATCAGCGGATCCATGAAGAGCGGTCCCATGCTTTTGACGATGGTTCCGAGCACGATCATTTCCGGGTTGAAGACGTTGATGAGGGCTCCCATGGCCTGAGCGTTGCGCTCCATCACGCGATCCCAGAATTCCAGAGCGAACGGATCGTTGGCGCGGATGGCTTTTTCCAGGCAGATCGCATCGATCTTGCCGTAGTCGCCGCCCGCGAGCTGGACGATCATGCTGTCCGGCTTGTCCGCAAGTTCACGGCGGAGGTTGTTCGCCATGGCGACACCGCCGCAGTAGGCTTCGTAGCAGCCGACGAGACCGCAGTTGCATTTGAGTCCTTTGCTGTCGATGCTCATGTGACCGACTTCTCCGGCGAGGTTGTGTTTTCCGCGGAGGAGTTTCCCTCCGGCGATGATGCCGCCGCCGATGCCGGTGGACATGGTGAGGTAGATCATGTCCTGCGTGCCTTTGCCCGCTCCGAAGAACCACTCGGCGAGTCCGGCGCCGTTGGCGTCGTTGTCGAAGAAGGCTTCCGTTTCAAACGCCTTGCCGAGATAGTCGCGGATGGGAACGTCGATCCAGCCGTTGAGGTTGCAGGGGTTGCAGATGAGCCCTTTGTCGAAATCCATCGGGGAGGGCGAGCTGATGCCGACCGCGCGGAGATCCTTCTTGGCGAGTCCGGCTTCCGCGAGGAGGCGTTCGCCTTCCGCGACGACGAGGGGAAGAACCTCGTCCGGCTTTTTCATTTTGTTGCTGACGCGTCCGGATGCGAGGACCGTTCCGTCGCTCATCGCGAGACAGATTGCAATTTTCGTTCCGCCAATATCGAAGCCGAGAACGGGGAATTTTTCCGTAGACATGGTGCTACTGCTCCTTTTCTTTAAAGTTTTAGACAATATATGCCGTTTTTTTTCAATATGCAAGTTGCAATCAATGCAAAGTGCATTAAATTAGCACAGTATTTGAAATTTTAAACCCGCAAAATGGAGATTTTTGCCGAATGAACCTGTTTTTTCCCGCTTTTTCCCTGCCGCCGGTCGCCGACGGGTCGCTCACGTATGCGTTTCTTCACTCCGATCTCATGGGACAGGGGATCGTTGTCGGGTTGACCTTGCTGTCGATTGTCACATGGACGCTGATGCTGGAGAAGGGCATCGGACTCAAGCGCGCTTACAAGGGGTCCAGAAGTTTCCTGGAGGAATTCCGCCGCAAAAAAAACGTGATGTCGCTGCGCTCCCGCGCGGAGGATGACCCTTCGCCGGTCGCCCGCGTCTATGAAAGCGGATTCGCCCGTCTCGCTCAGCTCAACGGCGATGAAACGGGAACGAACATCACGCACTCCCGTCCGCTTACTCCGGTCGAAATCGACGTCGTCCGTTCCACGATGGAGGAAACCGTCGCCGATCAGATCGTGAAACTGGAGGACAAGATCATAGTTCTGATGACGGCGGTCAGCATCAGTCCGTTCATGGGCCTGTTCGGCACGGTGTGGGGCATCATGCTTGCGTTCACCGAAATGGCGATGGCGGGCAAGCCGGATATCCAGACTCTGGCTCCGGGCGTTTCGGGCGCCCTCCTCACAACCGTGCTCGGCCTGCTTGTGGCGATTCCCTCGCTGATCGGATACAACTGGATCACTTTCTACATCAAGCAGGTTACCGTGTACATGGACAACCAGGTCGAGGAGTTCGCGAACAAACTGAAACTCATCGCGGCGGAAGCCGAGGCCCGGAAACAGTTGGAGAAGGAAAAAGAGACGGAGAGAGTGAAGCCGGAAGTCAAGCCTGAACCTGCGCCGGAGGAAGTCAAGCCGGAGCCCCAGCCGCAGCCGTTCCGCCATTCATATCAGAATGAAGTCCCGCCGGTGCAGATTGTCTATCAGACGCCGCCTCAGTCTGCCGTTCCGCCGCAGCCCGCGCCGCGTCCGGCTGCAACCTATGTTCCGCCTCCGCCGGAGCCCCAGTCCGCGCCTCAACCGGTCTACACCGTGCCTCAGCCTGAACCGCAGCCGGTTTACGTTCCGCCGGAGCCCCAGCCCGCGCCGCAGCCGGTTTACGTTCCGCCGGAGCCCCAGCCTGCGCCGCAGCCGGTTCAGCCGCAGCAGACGTATGTTCCGCCTCCGCGCAGACCTTACACTCCGCCGGTCCAGAACGGATACGCTCCGCAGTATCAGCGTCCCCCGATGCCCGGATACGGAGACGAGGAGGACTGAGCATGGCACGCCATCGTTTCAGCAATCCGCCGTTCGATCAGATCAACGTCACCCCGCTGATTGACACGCTGTTCTTCCTGCTGATCATCTTCATGATCACCGCGCCCCTGCTTGAATACAGCATGGACGTCACGCCGCCGAGCTACAAGGCGGCGGACATCAAGCCGGACGACAATTCCAAGATCGTCAACATCCGCAAGAACGGCGTGATTATGTTCGAGGGGGCGAAGATGGAGCTTTCCGAACTTGTGCAGCGTCTCACCGCTCTGCGCGACAGCGGACGCAAGTACAATTTTTTTCTCCGTGCCGACGCGGATCTGCGTTACGGAACAGTCGTCGACGTGCTCCGCAACATCAAGAACGCCGGTTTCAGCGATCTTTCCCTGATAACCTCCGCGGAGGAGTGAGGCGGTTATGATCGGATTCTCGAGACCCATGCGACTCTATCCCGACCTTCAGCGGGACTTCATCGGAAAGGGACTCAAACGGTTTCTCTTCTGGACGATTCTTGCCGCGCATGTGATATTTTTCATTCTGCCTTCGCTCTGGTATCTGTTCCGCGAGTGGCTCAAGCCGGAGGAGAAAGTGATTTCCGTCGCGCTCGTCGATTTCCCGACGGACGATCCGAACGCGGGCGGCGGCGGACCGGGCGCATCGACTCCGGATTCGGCGAAGGACGAACCGGGCGCATCCGTCCCCGCGCCGGATCTGCCCAATTTGCAGCCCGTCAAAGGCATTCCGGAGATTCCGGACATCTCGAAAGTCCCGAAAGTCCCGAAGGTTCCCGATCTGGATTTCCCCGTTCCCAAACCTCCGAAGCCGAAATCGCAGCCTAAGAAAACCGTCCCGAAGACGGAACAGAAGAAATCCGTTCCGAAAAGAACGGAAAAGAAATCGGCAAAAGAGCCGAAAAAGCCGAGCGTGGAAGATCAGATCCGTGCTCAGCGGGACGCCAACCGCAAAAACAATCCGCCGCGCAAAGGCGCTCAGAACGGCGGAACGAAAGCCGGCGGCAGTTCACGCGCCGGAGCGTACAGGGAGCTTGCCGGCGACCTGCGCAGAATGCAGGGGTCCGGCGGCGGCACGGGCGGCGGAATCGGAACCGGACGAGGCAGATCGCGCGGCTCCGGAACAGGCGGATTCTATGATCCGACTCTCTCCGAACTGCTCAGGGCAATCGACCGCTACTGGGTTGATCCGCAGGTTTCCAGCAACTCTGCGCCCGATGCGGTCATCATCAAACTGCGCGTCGACGGACGCGGCGGGATCACCGTGCTCGGCGCGGAAAACACGCGCAATCCGGCGATCGACTCCGCCGTTTCGAACGTCCTGAAGCGGCTCCAGACGATCCGCGTTGTTCCGCCGGAAAACCGCGTCGCAAAAACTTATGAGATACGTCTGCGCATCAGAGAGGAATGACCGATGAACAACCGCCGCACCACGGAGATTCTGCTTGCGTTCTGCCTGATTGCCGTTGCCGCGACCGGGTATGTGCTCGTCACCGCGCTCGACCGTCTCCGCTTTGAACTCGAAAGCCTCCATGCCACCGTCCGCACGCTGAATGAAAAAATCTCATCCGCTCCGCTCCGCACGGCGGCCTCCGCCGTCCCGGAGAAGCCGAAACCGGAAGTCCCGATGGCGAACGCGCAGTTCTTTGATCCGGAAGCCGTTTCCGGCGACCGCTTCATCTCTTCGATTGCGGCGGATACCAAGAACATGAATTATCTGCTCAACAACGACGCCACGCTCGGCAATGCGCTGATGCCGCGCGTCATGGATTCGCTCGGCGTCCGCGCATACGACGATCTCAACAAATTCCTTCCGCAGATGGCGGAGTCGTGGAACGTCTCCCCGGACGGGCTCCGCATCCGCGTCAAGCTCCGCGATGGGATTCTGTGGCATGACTTCACCGACCCCGTCACGAAAAAGGAGTGGAAGGATGTCCCCGTCACTTCCGAAGATTTCAAGTTCTATGTGGACGTCGTCAAGAATCCGCAAGTCGACGCCGCTCCGCTGCGCACCTACCTCTCCGATCTCGACAGCGTCCGCGTCATCAATGACCGCGAATTCGAGGTGATCTGGAAGAAACGCTACTTTCTTTCTCTCGACATGACCCTTTCGCTCTCTCCGCTTCCGCGTCATCTCTACCATGCCTATGAAGGCCCGTTCAACCCGGAACGGTTCAACAGCGACAACGAGCGCAACCGCATTCTAGTCGGCTGCGGACCCTACCGTTTCATCAAGTGGGACAAGGGACACCGCATTCTCATGACGCGCTGGGAGAAGTACTACGGCGCACGCTACGGCACGATGCCGCCGGTCAAAGAGCTTGCGTTCGACGTGATCCAGCATCCGAACACGCGTCTTCAGGCGCTGCTCTCGAAGGACCTGGACGCCGCGCCGCTTACGCCGGACCAGTGGATTCACCGCACGAATTCGCGCGAATTCGGACCGGACGGTTTCCTGCGGAAGTTCAAAACTTCGCAGCTGGTCTACAACTATCTCGGATTCAATCTGTCCAATCCGCTGTTCCGCGATGCGAAAACGCGGGTCGCCCTGAGTCATCTCGTCGACCGCGACCGCATTGTGAAGGATATTTATTACGGACTTGCGGTTCCCGTATCGGGTCCGTTCTTCCCGGACGGTCCGGCGTACGACAAGTCGATCAAGCCGTATTCGTATTCCCCGGAGCTTGCGAAGAAGCTTCTTGCCGAAGCCGGCTGGCGCGATGAGGACGGAGACGGGGTTCTGGAGCGCGACGGACGGAAGTTCAAGTTCACTCTGATGTATCCGAACGCCAATGAAACCTACAAGCGGATGCTTCCGATCATCAAGGAGGCGATGGCGAAGGCGGGAGTTCAGATGGAGCTGCTCGGGCTGGAATGGTCGGTTTGCGTTCAGCGTCTGGAAAAGAAGAGTTTTGACATGTGTGCGCTCGGCTGGAGCGGCGGGCTGAATCCCGACCCGTTTCAGCTGTGGCATTCGAGCCAGGCGGATGTCGAGGGGTCGAGCAATCACATCCGGTTCAAAAACGCGGAAGCGGACCGCCTGATCGAGTCGATCCGCGTGACGTTCGACGCATCGGAACGCCAGAAGCTCTATCACCGCTTTCATCGTCTTGTGCACGAGGAACAGCCTTACATTTTTCTGTTCGCCCCGGCCGACCTGAACGCTCTGAACAGCCGTTACCGCAATGTCCGCGAGTTTCCGCTCGGCATCGTCGACACCATTCTGTGGACTCCGAAAGCGCAGCAGCTTTCCCTGTGAGGTTTACACGAACTGCGTGCCGCCGTTGATGTTCAGGATTTCTCCGGTGACATAATCGTTTTCGAGCAGGAAACGGACGGCGTTGGAGATTTCGCGCGCGGTTCCGGCACGGGCGAGGGGGATTGACTTGCGCAGGGCTTTCTGCTCCTGCGGAGTCAGCCGCTCCTGAATCTCTTTCGATTCAATCATGCCGGGCGCGACTGCGTTCACGGTGATTCCCGGTGCAAGCTGTTTCGCCAGACTGCGCGTCAGCGTGTGAAGTGCGGCCTTGCTCATCGCATACTCCAGCATCCGCCGGTTTGCGGCGCGGTATGCCCAGACCGATGAGATGTTCACGATTTTTCCGCCGCGTCCCTTCATCTTTTCCGCCGCGGCGAAGGAACAGAGATAAGGACCTTTGAGATTCACTCCGAAGACCCGGTCGAACCACGCGGCGTCCTCCATCTCCGCCGGACGCTTATAGGGATCGACGCGGGCGTTGTTGATGAGCACGTCGAGCGTCTCAATCTGCTCAAAGGCGGACTGGACGGCGCCGGAGTCGGATATGTCGAAGACGAGGGCGCGTCCGCCGGTTTCCTTTGCGATCGTTTCCGCGCGCGCCGCGCTGCGGGCGCAGTTGACGATGACATGCATTCCCGCCGCAGCAAGGTCGCGGCAGAGCTGTTCGCCGAGACCCTGCGAGCCTCCAGTGACGAGCGCCGTTTTTCCGTTGAGTTCCATGGGGGCGCCTCACCAGTCGCAGACCGCGCCGTCTTCGCGGAACAGACGGGGCAGGCGGATGCTGATTTTCGGATGCCGGCGGCAGAGCTCTTCATTGAGTTCGATTCCCCAGCCCGGCTTTTCCGGCAGATTCAGGAAGCCGTCATGAACCTGAAGCGGTTCCGTGATGACATCGTTGCGCCAGTCGTTCAGATGCAGCCGTTCCTGGATGAGGAAGTTCGGCGCGACGGCGTCGAGATGCGCGGAAATCACCGTCAGAACCGGACTCATCGGACAGTGCGGCGCGAGAAACGCGGAGAAGCAGTCCGCGAGCACGCCGGTTTTGTACGCCTCGAGGAAGCCGTTGCAGTGCGCAAGATCCGGTTGAACCACGCGTACGGCGTCCTGTTCGAGCAGTTTGCGGAACTCCCAGCGGGATTCGAGGCGTTCGCCCGCCGCGATCGGGATGCGGACATTGTGCGCAACCCGCGCCATCGCTTTTTCATCGAGCTGCGAAACGGGTTCTTCGTAGAACAGGAGTCTGTACGGTTCCAGCGCGCGGCCGATCGCAATTGCGGATTCCGAATCGTAGCGTCCGTGACCGTCGAACATCAGCAGATCGTCTTCGCCGATGTTTTCGCGGATGATCTCCGCGGCTTTCGCAATGGTTCGCGTTACGGCGGGGTCGTACATCGGCCAGGAGGGTTTGGAGATGCTGAATTTGAAAGCCGTATAGCCCCATTGCTTCACCTCGGCGAGACGCTCCTTGATGACTGCCGGATCGGTGGAGCCGCCGGTCCATCCGTTCGCGTAAACCCGGATTTTCGTGCGGTATGGTCCGCCGAACAGCTTGTAGACGGGCAGTCCGCGGCTCTTGCCGAGAATGTCCCAGAGCGCGAGTTCAATTCCCGCGACTGCCGAGCCTTTGACCACGCCGCCGCGCCAGAATTTCTGTCTCTGCATGACCTGACAGAGGTACTCAATGCGTGTCGGGTCTTCGCCGGCCAGCAGATCTTCGAGATCGCCGAGCAGGGCAATGACGGTGTTTGTGTAACCTCCGAGCGACGCTTCGCCGAGTCCGGTGATTCCCTCATCGGTGTGAACGCGGACGAAGAGATAGTTCTTGTCGGAGAGCTGTCCGGTTCCTGGCGTGGGGGCTCCGACGACAACAGGTTCAATCTTCGTGATTTTCATTCTTCCATAAACTCCTTTGCAAAGCGGTAAAGCTCTTCCGGCGAAAGTTCCGGACGGTAGATTCCGATTCCTGCGCCGACGCCGTCCGCCGTTTTCAGAAACGCGCGTTTGCTGGAGCGGACCACTCCGCCGACAGCGAATACGGGAAACGGAATCACCGATTTCAGAACCGCGATGTTTTCGGGCGTGCCGCACGGAAACGCTTTCAGAATGTCCGCGCCGGCGTCGATCGCGTCAAACGCTTCCGTCGGCGTGGCGAATCCGGGCATGGAGAGCATCCCGAGCTCCTTTGTCCGGCGGATTGTCGCGGGGCGCATGTTCGGCGAGATGATGAATTCCCCGCCCGCTTCCTTCACCCGTTCCGCCTGTTCCGGCGTGAGGACGGTTCCCGCGCCGACGACGATTCCGGTTCCCGCGAAATGTTCCGCGAGCAGACGGATGCTTTCGAGCGCGCCAGGACGGTTCAGCGGAACCTCCATGAGACGGACTCCGGCGCGGACCAGCGCATCGCCGCACGCCACGGCGTTTCCGGGAGAGAGGCCGCGCAGAATGGCAACGATCTTTTCCCGCATGAAAATGTCGAACAATGGATGTTTTTCCATAGAAATATCCTTTCTTCGTTTTTTTTCATTATAGCATGGAAATTCATTTGAAACTATGCGGATGCGGCTGTATTTTATGAAAAACGGGCTGAATGATGGAAAATATTGGCAAGTATCAACAATTCATTGAAGGGCTTGAAGCGCTTTCGCGCTTCAGCGGCTGCCATTTTGTCATCAAAACCGGAGAGCGTGCGTGGCTGGCTCCGCTTCCGCGGGAACTGCGCTACCATTGCTGTCCGTTCTGCCGTGCGGTCAAGGAACGGAGCGGACGCATGAATCTTCTCTGCAACCGTCATCACGCCGAGGCGGCGCTCCGTGAGGCGGTTCATCGGCGCGAACCGTTCGAAACCACCTGCCACGCCGGAGTGACGGAGCTTGTGATTCCGATTCTTGCCGGAGGCTGCCGCGGCGCGGTGTTTGCCGGACCGTTCATATCGACGGGGCCCGCGGATATGCCGGAAAATCTTCGCCGGATTTATGAAGAGCTTCCGAAACTTCCGCGTTTGCAGATGGCGCCGCTGCGCGCGCTGGTGTGCGCTCTGCTGACGGCGTGTGAACCGGAGACCTGGACCAAGTCCCCGCTTGCGCTTCTTCCCGCTGCGGACTATGCGCGGATTGACGAGCGGATGCAGAAAACACTTCAGTATCTTCACCGGAATTTCCGGAAACCTTTGAGCGTAAACGAGGTGAGCCGCGCAGTCGGTCTGAGCCGTTCGCGTTTTATCCATTGTTTCACGCGCGCGTTCGGAATATCGTTCTGCGAGTATCTTCAGCGTCTGCGTCTCTCGGAAGCTCTGCCGTGGGTGGAGCTGACGGATCTTCCGTTCAGTGCGGTCGCGGAGGAATGCGGCATTGCGGATCAGAGCCGTTTTTCCGCGCTGTTCAAGCGATATTGTTATGTCTCTCCCCGCTCGTTCCGGAAACACCGGACCCTTTTTCCCTAAGTTTCAAGTGACTTTTTTTCACAGAGCTCTTGATTTTCGTAAAACATGAGGTACATTAATTTTCAAGCTTTGAATTTAAAGAAACGAGGTATACTCTCATGAAAACCGCTTATATCTTCTCCGGACAGGGCGCTCAGACTGTCGGAATGGGCAAGGATCTCTACGAACAGAGCAACGCCGCGGCCGCAATTTTCAACGAGGCGGATTCCGTGCTCGGATGGAGCATTTCCGACATCTGCTTCAACGGCCCCGCGGAAAAACTGACAGAAAGCAAATACTGTCAGCCGGCAATCTATACGACCAGCATGGCATGTCTCGCCGCTTACCGTGAAAAATTCGACGGCGATCCCGATGAAGTTGTCGGCTGCGCCGGACTCAGCCTCGGCGAATATGCGGCTCTCGCCGCCGCGGGATATTTCACTTTCGCGAACGGACTCAAGCTTGTCGCCCGCCGCGCCGAACTCATGGATGAAGCCTGCCGCGCCACTCAGGGCGGAATGGCGGCGATCATCGCCGGAAATCCGGACGTCATCCGCGAAGTCTGCAAAGAGTGCGACATCGACGTCGCCAACTACAACTGCCCGGGTCAGATCGTGATCAGCGGCGAAAAGGAAGGCGTTCTCAAGGCTTGCGGAATGCTGAAGGAAAAAGGCGTGAAGCGCGCAATTCCGCTGAACGTCGCCGGCGCATTCCATTCGCGTTTGATGGCGGAAGCCGGCAGACAGCTGCGCGGACCTCTCGCCGACACCTTTGTTTCCGAGCTGGAACATCCGGTCGTGCAGAACCTTACGGGCGCTGTTGAAACGGATCTCCGGCAGATCAAGGAAAACCTTGTGGGGCAGGTCGCCGGCAGTGTCAAATGGGAAGACTGCGTCCGCACGCTGATCGGGCTCGGCGCAGAGAAATTCGTGGAATTCGGACCGGGCGCGGTTCTGACCGGATTCGTCAAGAAGATTGATCCCTCCAAAACATTGGTCAATGTTTCCGGAATGATTCAATAAATTGCAACTGAAAGGATTTAGAAATGGGAAAGAACCTTGAAGGAAGAGTCGCACTCGTCACCGGCGGAGCCCGCGGCATTGGCAGAGCCATCTGTGAAAAACTCGCGTCGGAAGGCGCAACCGTCGCCATGGTCGACATCATGCTCGATGTCGCGGAGAAGACCGCGGCGGAATTCCGTGCGAACGGCCATGAAGCTTTTGCCGTCGCCGCAAACGTCGCGAAGTTCGACGATGCCGAAGCCGCCGTCAAAGCAGTTGTTGAAAAATACGGCAAGCTTGACATTCTCGTGAACTGCGCCGGAATCACCCGCGACACCCTGATGCTCAAGATGACCGAGCAGGACTGGGATGCCGTTATCGCCGTGAACCTGAAGGGCGTGTTCAATATGACGAAAGCCGCGATCCGCCCGATGATGAAAGCCCGTTTCGGCCGCATTGTCAACATCTCCTCCGTCGTCGGCCGCATGGGCAACGTCGGCCAGGCGAACTACGCCGCTTCGAAGGCCGGCGTCCTCGGTCTGACCAAGACGACCGCGCGTGAATTCGCCTCCCGCAACATCACCGCGAACGCGGTTTGCCCGGGCTACATCGCCACCGACATGACGGAAAAGCTTCCGCAGGAAGCCCGTGATGCGTTCCTCGTGAACATCCCGCTGAAGCGTGCCGGCAAACCCGCCGACGTCGCGAACGTCGTTTACTTCTTCTGTTCTCCGGAAGCCGATTATGTGACCGGCCAGGTTCTGAACTGCGACGGCGGTTTTCTGATGTGATTTCCGTTTCATCGGAATGCAACGATTTGCGCCCCTCCTGCTGTCTCGGCCGGAGGGGCGCGATGTTTTCCACGGAATTAAGAATTTTCATGCGTGCAGTTCCGCTGTATTTGGCTGTATCGGCAATTGAGTTCGGCAATCCCGTCGTAAAACGTGTTCAACAGTTCCGGAATTTGAGCTGACAGTCCCGGTTTCGCTCCGGAAAGGGCACGCCTCGCCGGACGATTACGCTCCGCGGCACACCATTCTGAAGAACGGTCGCGAACTGCGATGGGCGGTTACATTCCGCGCCCGATCTACCAGGAGCGTCTTTTCGCGGACAAGAGTTTCTTCCCCGGCAACATCTGGCCGGCGGAAATCGTTTCCGGCGGAACCTGCTCCCTTTGCTCCGTGGCCGAAGAAGTGTTGAATACGGCGGTCCGGCTTCCCGTGAGCGAGTTTTTCACCTTGCGGGACGCCTTTGACACCGTCGGAGCCGTCTGCAAGGTGGCGGAGGCGCTCTCTCGGTAAACGGGGGATGCAGGTCTGTACAAACGGACCGCGCACCGTGTTTCCGGTTCGTCGGCGGATTTTACGGAGAAGGAAAAATTGCATCGCCGCCCGCTTCACATGAAGGAATTCAATCGCCGGAGCCGGGCCGAATTCGATGCTGTCGATCCCTCGATTCAGGGTATGTTCTGCACCTGCAACGGCGATATCCGTCACGCGCCCGCGATGGCGGAAATTCTCGCCGCGAAAGGAGCTCCGCCGGTTTTGCGGATCAACAATCCGGAATATCTTTACATGCACGAAAAGCCGAACGAGGTCATTGCCTGGATGCAGAAAACCGCGGTTCAGAAAGCTCATGCGCCGGATGAGTGCACGATTCTGTCAGACGATCTGTGCGTTCAATCTCGGGCTGGACCCTTTGAACAGACTGGAACTTTCCGGTCTGCCGGAGGGCGCCGGACTGGAAAAACTTTCTCCGCACGGAACATGGAAACCTGCAGTCTTTGAAAAAGGGGTTGTCAAAGTTAAAATCGAGCCGATGGAATTGGTTTTTCTCCGGACGGTTTCTTGTTGAATGAAACGTGCGTCTGCCGGGCCGCGTCTTGTTCAGGCGTCGTTCGACATTCATCCGCCGCAGTTTTCAGTGGACCTGAAGCGAATTGGAAACATCATTTTCCGGAGTCGGCATTGACTCGGAGACTCCGTCGGTAGGTTCCGGGAGACTGATGGAACGCGGCTTTGAAACGATGCGAAAAATAGTACGGATCCGAAAAACCCGTTCGGGAGGCGATTTCATTTAAAGTCAAATCCGAAGCCTCCAGAAGTGCGGTTGCAAGACGCAGCATGCGGCTCTCGCGGTAACGCTGAGGCGTCGTTCCCGTGTGCTCGCGGAATAAACGGAAAAATACGGAACGGGACAGGCCTGTCAAATGCGCGATTTCTTCAAAATCTTCATAATGGAAGTTCAAATCGTTCAGAAGCCGTTGCGCATGAAGGATTTGCGGCGGAACCGCATTCAGATCCGGACGGGAATTTCCGCGAAGGACGATTTCCTCCAGCAGGTGCCGTGTCAGAATGTGCCATCCGGGCGAGCGGGAAAGGTAAAGCTCGTACGCTTCGGTGATGCTGTCGCAGATGCGGGCAAAAACCGTTTCCTCCGGACAGCATCTGTAACAGTTTCCGGAACACCGCTTCCAGTCGGGCGTGTGCTCCGGGACGAAATGACACCAGATTCCCGTCCAGGTCGTCTTTACCTCGTAGCTGCGCGGGCGACCGGGCGAAAAGAGAAAAACGCTTCCCTGCGTCAGCTCGCACAGACGTCTGTTTTCTGAAAACACGGAACACGAGCCTTCCGGCGTCACGATCATATTCCAGTCGAACGCGCGCGGTCCGAACCACTTGAAGCCCGGCTGCACCCGGCTGTCTTTCCCCATAATAATACCGGATTCCGATTTCATTGAGTTCTCCTTGTTTCCCCCATACTGTAACAGCTCCCCGGCGGCATGTCAAGACGCATTTAAGAAAAATAGAGACGATATTGCAAAAAATAAGGACGATCTGTCATTTTCAAAACGGGGAACGTCGAGTATATTTAAATGCAGGGACAGGGAAACTGTAAAGCAAAACGTGAGGATACGATGAAGACAGTTGTGCTGACAGGGGCGTCATCCGGGATCGGATATGCCGCAGCGAAGAGATTTGCAGCCGAAGGATGGCGGGCGGTGCTCATGGCCAGGCGCGGAGCGCTGCTGCGCGAGATCGCGGAAGATCTTCCCGGCGGAGAGGCGCGCCATCCGGTTGTCGCCGGGGATTATGCGGAAGAGGAAACGATGCGGCGCTTGAATGAAGAACTGGAGAAGAGGGGGATTGTGTCCGTTGATGCGCTTGTCAACTGCGCCGGCGTTTCGATGACGGATCCGGTTCTTGATTCTCCGTTCGAGCGGTGGAGAAAACCGCTCGACGTCATGCTCGACGGCGCAATCCGGGTTACGCGGGCGGTTGCGCCGCGGATGAGGGAGGGCGGCCGCATCGTTCATGTGACTTCAATTCACGCCCGGCGCGCCGAACGCGGCTCCTCCGCATACGGGATCGCAAAAGCCGCGATCGAACAGTTCTGCCGTGGGCTTGCGCTTGAACTTGCGGACCGCGGAATTCTCGCGAACTCTGTTGCGCCCGGATTCGTCGACACGCCGATGAGCTCCGCTGCGGGAAGTTCCGAACTGGAAACCGAGTGGTTCAGACAGAATTATGTCGCCGGGCGTCATCTCCCGCTTCGGCGCGCGGGAAAACCGGAGGAGATCGCGGGAGCAATCTTTTTCCTCTGCGGTCCCGACGCAGCCTACATCACCGGACACACGCTCACCGTCGACGGCGGGCTTACAATAACATTTTAAGGATGAATGACTTATGAAAATAGAACAGGTTGATTTTCACTACCTTGCAGCGGATGAAATCCGCGACATCGGAGACGGCAGCCAGGATGCGCTGCTTGTGCGGGTTGTCATGGACGACGGCTGCGAAGGATGGGGCGAATGCGAAGCATCGCCGCTCGTCTCAATCGCCGCATGGTGCTGCCCCATGTCGCATCTCGCATGCAAACCACTGAAAATGTCGGTTGTCGGAGCGGAAATCAATTCGCCGGCCGACATTTTCGCGCTGACGGAGAAAGTCCGCGAAAACAGCTTCGATCTGCTCCAGGCGGATCACACGCTTTCAGGAATTGACATAGCCTTGTGGGATATGCTCGGACGCAAGCGCGGGATGCCTGTCTGGAAGCTGCTCGGATATGAAAAAACGTATCCGAAAACGGCATATGCCTCACAGCTTTTCGGGGATACGCCGGAGCAGACTTACCGGAAGGGAGTTGAATCGGGAAACGCCGGATTCCGCGCAGCGAAGTTCGGCTGGGGGCCGTTCGGACGCGGCACGGTGGAACAGGATGTCGAGCACGTCCGCGCCGCCCGCGAAGGACTCGGGAACGAGGCGGCTCTGATGATCGACGCGGGAACGGTCTGGAAGAATGACGTCGCCCGTGCTGCGGCGCTTCTTCCCGTTCTGAAGGAATGCCGTGCGGTCTGGCTTGAAGAACCGTTCACCTCGAATGCGTTTCACGCTTATTCCGAACTCACGGAACGGTGGGGAAGGAAAAAACTTGCCGGCGGCGAAGGCGCGCACAATCCCGATATGGCGTTCAATCTGATTGATTTCGGCAAGGTCGGATTCATTCAGATCGACACCGGGCGCATCGGCGGCATCTCATCCGCATGGAAAGTGGCGGAATACGCACGGAAAACGGGAACGGTCTATGTCAATCACACATTCACGACGCAGCTTGCCCTTTCTGCGTCGGTTCAGCCGTTTGCGGGAATGAAGGAGTCCGCATGGTGCGAGTTTCCCGTCGAGTGCGCGGAACCGGCGCGCAGCCTCACCGTGGAACGCATCGCGCCCGATGGGAACGGAGAAATCGTACTTCCGGACGCTCCGGGGCTCGGCGTGGAAATCAATCACGACGCCATCAAACGTTTCGGGCGTGAAGTCGAAATCCGCTACGAAGGCGAAACCATCTGGAGCGGCAAATGAAGAAACCACTGATTCTCGTTCCCCCGGCTGTCATGCGCAAAGGGCGCGAACTTGATGCGGACGGCATGGCGCGTTATTACTCGAAAATGGCGGATTTCGGAGTTGGCGGACTTTTTCTGAACGGGAGCACGGGGGAATTCACGACTCTGAGCGATGCGCAGAAAACGGAAACGGTGCGGATCGCAAAGGCGGCGGTCGGCGGACGCATGTTTCTTGTCGCCGGGACGATCGCAGGCTCTCCTGATCTCGTTATCGAACTTGCGGATGCCTGCCGCGCGGCGGGCGCGGATGCGATTGCCGTTGCTCCGCCGCCGTTTTTCCGTCATGGACAGCCGGGCGTCATCCGCTTTATGAATGAGGTGGCGGACCGTTCGCCGCTTCCGATGTATCTCTATGATATTCCGGCGTTTACATCGCCGATGACCTTCGAGACGATCGTTGAGCTTTCATCTCATCCGAATATTCACGGGTTGAAGGACAGCTCCCGCGATTTCGCTCGATTCGAGGAGCTGATTGCGGAAATCAAGGCGCATCGCCCGGAATTCAAAATTCTGACCGGTTCCGAAGAGCTGCTTCTCGCAAGTCTCATCATGGGGGCGGACGGCGCGACTGTTGCAACGGGAGGGCTTGAGCCGCAAACCGTCATGGGGATTGTCGACGCATGGATGCGCGGTGATTCGGAAACGGCGCGCAAGCTGCAGTTTTCGCTTCTTCCCCTGATCCGCCGGTGCTTTGCGAAGGATTTCCCCGACGGCTTCCGCGAGGCGGCGGAAGAACGGCGTTTTCTCGGAACAAAAGCGTGAGGTGCGGAATGTCTGAACTCGTTTGTCTTGAAAACAAAACGCTTTCGGTTGCGGTCGATCCCGATCATGGCGGACGCATTGTGCGGTTTACCGACAGGCGTTTTGGATTTGAACACGCGTGGTACGATGCGTCGCGTCTGCCCGTCAACCCCGCGCTGGATTATGACGGCAACTTTGCGGGCGGTTTCGACGAGCTGCTTCCGAACGATGTTCCCGAGCGCGGTTTTCCCGATCACGGCGAGCTCTGGACTTTGCCGCTGAACGTTCGGAAGGACGGAATGAGAATCGTGCTGGAAGGTGCGCTGCCCGTCTGCGGACTGATGTATTCGCGGACGATGTCGCTTTCCGGAAGCACGCTGATTTCGGAATATGAAATTACAAATCCCGGGGAGCGGGAACTCGCGTTTCTCTGGAAGCTGCATGCGTCGCTCCGCATTGATCCCGGGGATCTTGTTTTTGCTCCGGCGGAGTGCTGTCAGGCTCCTGATCCGGGAGACTGGTCGAAATTCCCCGACGCCATGCCGCGCGCATGGCGGAATCCGTACACGGTTCCGGAAATGAACGGATCTTCCGATTTCCTTTTTCTGACGGGATTGAGCGCGGGAGAACTCTCGCTTCAACATACGTGCGGACGGAGTTTCCGTTGTCAGTTCGATCCGGAAATTTTCCGCTGCGCCTGGCTGTTTTTCAGTTTCGGACGGCTGAACGCTTCGCGTACGGCGATTCTGGAGCCGTGCACGAACTATCCGCTTTCTCTTGACGATGCGGAGCGCGGAAGAGTCTGTGCGAAGCTGAAACCAGGTCAAACCATTGCAACCGCGGTCCGCTGGATCGCTGACTGAAAAGGAGAACAGAGATGAAATGCAGAATCGTTTTTGAGACGCCGCGCTCCGGCGCGGTGTCGGTACGTTATGGCAGACTGCTTTCGCCGGCGGAGTTCAAAAACGCCGTCGAGCTGTTTGTGGAATGCGGAGAAGTGAACCTGAAGCCGGGGGGAGGAAGCACGATCGTGACGGCTGGCGAGTTCTCGTTTTTCCTGCGCGATGTGAATTCCGGGTATCCGGTGTATGTTCCGGATGCCGGCGCAGCCGCACTGCCGGCGGAAGATCCGCGCAGCTATATGGAGATCGCTCTCGCAGTCGCTTCCGGCGGCGCGAGATCGGATTTCGCGCAAGTCGAAAACGAGCCGGAAATGACGCTGGAAAAAGCGAATTCGTTCACACGCTCCCACATCGCGCAGACATGGCTCGGCGTCGGTCCCGACATCCGCGGATTCTGGGTGGATTACAATGACATCCGCGGTTCAAAAATTCATCAGCTCGGCGAACTGGATTTCCGCACCTGGGGCTACATCGCACCCGCGACACATCAGCATTGCGTATCTGCCGCTCCCGGAGCCGAACCCTATTTCCTCGACTTCCTGATCGGGCCGGGCGTTCATGCTGCGCCCTCCATTACGCGTTCTCTTGAAGACGGCTTTCTGCCGATTCTGCGTTCGACTCAGCGCGACGGCGCGGTGGATTATGACATCACCGCATTCGCCACGCTCGAATCGCATCTCCTTTCCAAGGAGTCGGTGAAGGGTACGCCGAACGATGTCGCCTATGCCTTCAACGGATATCCCGGACAGTGCAGAATCCCGCATGATGAGGTCTTCCGCCGCCGCGCCATGCTCGACCGCAGCGAAGAAGTCGTTCTGCTGATGAAAGTGCGCGCCCGGAACACCGGGAAGGCTCCGGCATACGCATTTTTCTCCGCAAGCGTTCCGATGTACCTCAACTATGCGGAGAATTGCCGCGCAGCCGCACCGATGAAATATACCCTTGCGGACGGCATTCTCTCTTTGGATGAATATGATTCCGGATGCGTTGCCGTGAACCTGCTCAACGGGACAGGCGTCCGAGAAGACGAACTTTCCGTTCTTGTCATGCCGGGAGAGGAAGCTGTTTTTGAAATCCGTGTTCCGAACGGCCCTGTTTCCCGGGAAAGAGCGAAAGCAATCGCGCGTCTGGATTATGATTTGCATTACCGCTCCTGCCGCGCCTACTGGAACTCGATCCTCAAGGAAGCCGCCCCGGTTTCCCTTCCGGAAAAGGAGCTTGAGAACCGGCTGAAAGCGGGCATTTTGCATACGGTGATGGCGACGACCGGCGAACAGAGCGGACCCATGATGGCGGATGTCGGACTCTATTACACTCCGATCGGTTCCGAAAGCGCGCCGATGATTCTGTGTTATGACTGGCTCGGCATGCCGAGCCGCGCCGCACGCTGTCTGGAATATTTCATCGGACGCCTCGATGAACGCGGCGCTCTGTTCACCTATTCCAACTACGAAAACGAGACGGGGCCGTTCCTCTGGACCGCCGCCGAACATTTCCGTTATACGCAGGACGCCGAATGGATCAGACGCTATGCGGAACCGCTGAAGCGCGCCTGCAATTATCTGCTCGAATGGCGCAACGCGAACAAGACCGATGAATGCCGCGCCGCCGGATGTTACGGCCTGCAGAAGGGGAAAGTCGATGATCCGGACGACTTCTATCACTCGTTTTACCTGAATGCCGGAAGCTATGCGGGACTCGCCGGAATGGCGGATGCGCTTGCGTGCGCCGATCCGGATTATGCGGCGTTTCTGCGCAAAGAGTGCGCGGAGTACCGCGCGGACATCATCGACGCGATTCATGCCGCGAAAGCAAAATCTCCCGCCATTCCCACGCCCGGCGGCGACTGGGTTCAGCATCTGCCGCCGTGGACGGAATACACCGGGGATCCCGCCTATCATGCCGACGGCGGAACGTGGACGGATCACGGAACGATTCTTTACCGCGTCCAGACGAATCCTCCGGTCTACTGCGGCATCTTCGGAGTGCTCGACTGCCGCTCCGCTGAGATGGACGCGATCCTGCGCGCCGAACAGTCCCCCCACACGGTCCGCTTCTCCTCCTACTGCCAGCCGTACTACGTCCGCAACGACTATGCGTTTGCGATCCGCGGCGAAGTCAAACCGTATCTTTCGCTTTTCTACACTCAGCTTGCCGCAATGCAGGACCGCGAAACCTACACGTTTTACGAACACTACTATTCCAAGCCGTTCAAGGGACACGAAGAGTGCTGGATGCTGATGCAGCTGCGCTGGATGTTGTTCCTGGAAGACGGAGCGGTCCTGAATCTCTGCGCATGCGCGCCGCGCTGCTGGTTCGCGGCCGGCAAAACGATTGAACTGAAAAACGTCCGTTCCAAATTCGGCCGTCTTTCGTTCCGGATTGAATCGACGGACGCGGAAATCCGTTGTGAGTATTCGGCGGAGAACGCGCCGGAATCAATCCGCATCCGTCTGCCGCACGCGTCGCACCGCAAAGCGGTCCGCTGGAAAGGCGGCGTCTACGAACCTGCGGCGGAAACCGTCGTCGCAACCGGAAAATCCGGCACAGTAACCCTTGAATTTTAAGGAAAACAACCATGTTTGATACATCGAAAGCGACAACCGCAAGATTCAACCGCAGTGAATTCCGCGAGAAAGTTCTCGGCTGCTGGACGGGAAAAAACATCGGCGGAACCCTTGGAGCCCCGTTTGAAAACAAACAGCAGGTCTTCAATGTCAGTTTCTACACTTCTGATTTGAAGGGCGACCCGATCCCGAATGACGATCTGGATCTCCAGCTGGTCTGGCTTCATGCCATTGAGGAGCATGGGCTTTCCAATATCAATGAACGCGTGCTCGGCGAATACTGGCTTTCCTATGTGATCGGGCCGTGGGAGGAATACGGCATTTGCCGCGCCAATATGATCAACGGACTCTATCCGCCGCTCTCCGGCGCATGCAACAATCCGATGTGGCACAACGGAAACGGCGCATGGATCCGTTCCGAAATCTGGGCTTGTCTCTTCCCCGGCTCGCCCGACGAGGCGATTCAGTACGCATGGTGCGACGCCTGCGTCGATCACTCCGGTGACGGCATTTATGCGGAAATTTTCACAACCGCCCTGGAATCCGCCGCATTTATCGAGACGGATATCCGAAAACTGATCGACATCGCCCTGAAACGCATTCCCTCCGACTGCCGCGTCGCCCGTGCCGTCCGCACGGCCATTGCGGAATATGAGGCCGGACGCGATTTTGTCGCCGCCCGCGCGGCGGTGGTCAAGGAGATTGAGGATCTCGGCTGGTTCCATGCGCCCGGAAACGTCGCATTCATGGTGATCGGCCTGCTTTACGGGGAAGGCGATTTCTCGAAAGCCGTCTGCACGGCGGTCAATTGCGGCGACGACGCGGACTGCACCGCTGCAACGGTCGGGGCGGTCATGGGAATCATTCTGGGACGTTCCGGCATTCCGCGGCGCTGGGTGGATCCGATCGGGGAAAACATCAAAACCGTGGCGATTCTGAACGCATTTCTCTGTGAGATTCCCGCAACGCTGGATGAACTGACCGACCGCACGGTTGCTTTGAAAAATATTGCATCGGCCGAGAACCCGACTCTGCCGGGGCTGACGGACGGCGCGACCGAAATCCCGGAAACGTACAAAACGGCGGTCCTGGATTCCGATTCCGGCTTGAGACGCATACGGATGCGCAGTTCGATGCGCCTGACGCTTCCTGTATCGTGGGGCAAAGTCGCCGTGGAATATGGCGAATCGCCGGTGATGAAGGCGGGAACGGCGCAGAAGATGCGCCTGTGGGTGCCGACGACGAATCTCGGATGTTCGAACGTGTATTTCCGCTGGATGCTTCCGGAGGGCTGGACCTGTTCTCCCTCGCCGGAGCTCGTGATGATGCAGAAGATCGGGACTCGCCATTGTCTGGAATTCGAGATCGCAATGCCGGAGAATGCGCGGGCTTTGACGTACATTCCCCTGGAAGTGCGTCATTCCGGACGCAATTCCCCGGATTGGATTACAATCCCGTTCCAGCTTGACGGAACGGTGAAAACGTGCAGCAGCAATCTTTGTCCGGATCAGGAATTCTACGACCGGCGCAACATTGCCCTTTCGCGAATTCAGTCCTGACCGTCTTTTTTCAGATCCGCATGCCAAATGCGGATCTGAAAAAAAAGATTCATCGACAACATTTGCCATAGACAGGCAGTGTTCGAAGTTTTGCGCACATTCGGTTCTGACGGATTATTGCTCCTTCGTTAAATTGCACTGTCTTGTTCAAGTTCATTTTCCGATGTTTTCCGGCGACAGGTTCTGCTTTCTCGCGAGCCGATTCCCTGTCTTCCTGCGCTGCATTTCCATGACCTGTTTCCTTTCGGTTGATTTTGGGCAGGAACAATGATCAATCATGGAAACGGGCTTTTTCAAGCCTCCATCCCATCAAATGTGCGCAATTTCCCGGACGTTGTCAATTTTTTCTCCGGACTTTCTTTTTCCGCGCTTGACATTTTATTTATCCGTGTTATGTTAAACATAACAGGATATTATACGTGCAATATGAGAAAAAACGCTGAGAAAAAAACTTCGTCCGATGTGCCGCGGGGACGCGTCACCATCCGCATGGTGGCCGATCGCGCGGGGGTCTCCAGTGCAGCCGTTTATGCGGTGCTCAACCGGAATCCGCGCTCCAATATCGGGGTCAGCGAAGAAAAACGGAAGACCATTCAGAAGGTCATCGCGGAGCTCGGGTACATCCCGAACAACTCCGCGCGCATGCTTGTCTATAAAGAAGAAAGAGGTTTACGCAGGGCGGACGGGGTCGATTTAGGTCAACTCTGGACGGAGACAGGTTTACTCAAATCGCGGGGAAATTGATGTGCGGAGGCGGGGATTGAGGGGAAGAAAAGAGTGTGCGGAAGGAATGTGCGGAAAAGCCGGGATCGCTCCCGGCTCTGTTGTTTTAAATCACTGTGCGAGACGGCGGCGGGTCTCGGGATTGCGCCACAAGACCTCCCGGCGGCGCTGCTTGGCGAGGACGGAGCCGGCGCCCTGTAAGCCCGATGCGCGCGTGCGGCCGGCGGCGGAGCAGACAACGTCGACCTCCACGCGATCCCAGCCGGCGGCTTCCAGAGGAGCGTAGATGGCGTTGTCGTAGCCGGAGAGGAGCACGGCTCCATCGTAGCGGAGGAGCGTCTCGACAAGCTCGGCGTGGTCGGTGTCGCGGAGCTCATGGGCGTAGCCGCCGGCTTTGCGGGCTCCGGCGACATACGGCGGGTCGCAGTAGGCAAGCCAGCCGGGACCGCCAAAGCGCGAAAGGACGTCGCGCCAGTCAGCGCACTCGATCTGCACGTGCTGGATGCGCTTGTGCACCTCCGGGAGGTTGCGGAAGCTGTTGATCCACGCGGCGGTCGGATTGGTCGTCACGCCCGTACCCCATGAGTTGCCGAACAAGCCCGAAAAACTCTGCCGGGCGATGTAGAACCAGCGGACCGCCTGCTCGACGGGGTCGTGGATCGCGGGCCATGTACGGGCGCACTCCTCGTAGAGTTCGCGGCTGTAGGGCATCAGCGAGGCGCGGGCGAGGAACTTGGAAAAGTAGTCGACGTCCGCGATCACGCGGAAGAAGTTGACCACGCCGCGGTCGACGTCATTGTAGACCTCGACTTCGGCCGGCTCCTTTGAGATGAGGATGGAGCCGCCTCCGCCGAAGGGCTCGATGTAGCGCGTGTGCGGCGGGAGATTGTCGAGGATCAGCTGTTTGATTTTTGGGTTGCCTTTGCCGCCGAACCACGGGAAAGGTGAGCGAATTTTGTGATTGGTCATGTTGCACCTTGAGTTGCGCCGGATGAGACCGGCAGAATTTTTGCAAAAAAAATGCCCCGGCGGGTTGCGCAAACCGATTTCCAGATGTAGTTTAAAAACAGTAGTTTGAACGGAAAACGGTTTCGGCGCGCATCGCCGGGGCTGGAGAAACATCGGACGGCAATCCGGCGTTTCTCCCGTTCACTTTTTGTTACCTTGCTATAACATGGTCACCTCCCTGCTGTTTGATCCGAAGCTTGAGCGCCTCAATGATTTTGTGCCGGTCGCAGGGCTCCAGCGCGTCGAAGTCCGGCGCGGTGAGGCTCGTGCCTGCGGCGGCATTTGCGATGCCGGTCAGATATTTGTCCGTGCGTTCACGCGGGCGCAGGAGTGGACAAAGGTACTGCTCCCAGAGGACCCAGATGAATCTTGAATCGCGGCAGACGGCGCGCTCGCGGCGCCAGCGGTCGAGACGGCGCAGGAGCTCATGCAGTCCCGCGTCGGTGAGCGATGCGGCGGACGCTGTCTCGAAGTTGTCCCAGAGGAACTCGCGGTAGACGTCGTCGGGTATGAACTTTGCCTTGAGCTTGGCGTGGACGGTTGCGAGCAGGCGCGCGCGGAGAGGTTTTGCCGGGGCGGTCATCGTCACTTGTCCTCCGGCCAGACGCCCGCGTCCGTGCGCCATTTGACAAAACGCCTGAGGTCGCGCGGGTCGATGCTGCGTCCCTGCGAGCGCGCGAATTCGTCGGCGCGCATGAGGTCGCGGTAGAGCGTGCGGAGCTGACCGTCACCGGCGCGAGCGGTCTTGAGCGCGTAGGAGACAAGGTCCTCATCGGGATCGTCGAAGTAAGCGTCGAGCACCTGCCGGACCTCGTCGCGGCGCGGGATGTCGGGGATCTTGACGGGAAATTCGAAGCGACCGAGAAACTGCTCGAAGTAATCGGCCAGCCTCCCGCGTCTCATTTCGCCTAAGTAAACGTCTGTGAAGATGAGTGCGATTGCGCATCCGGTCATGTCATGAAGATCGCGCATGAGCTCAATCGGGCCGCCGGGTCGTCCGGAGCGGCTGAGGAGATGCCCGGCCTCGTCGATGATCAGGACATTGCGCGGCGAGAGCGTGGCGCGGAGGCTCTGCTCGCACTCTGCGCAGTTGCCGGAATGGGCGACGCCCCGGGCGGAGCAGAGGAGATTGACGAGCGCGCGGCGGGTGCACTCAGAGGGAGCGCGGAGATAGGTCGTGCGTCCGTGGTTGTTCTGGGTTGCCCACCACTGCGATGTGTAAGTCTTGCCGCGTCCGGTCGGACCTGAAATATAAACGATTGCGGAGTTGTCACGGGCGTAGTCGAGAGCTTGGATGATGTACTCTGCGACGATGGTCCGGACGAGCGGTCTGCGGCGTTCGACGCGTTTTTTGAGTGCGGCGATCGCCTCGAAGATCTCCTTGCGGATGCTTGCGGGGACGCGTCCGGAGAAGGTCGGCCGGACCTGAGTTTCCCAGTCGAGGTTGCCGAGCTCGTGGCAGAGATCGGCGGCCTTGCGTCCTTCGGAGTTGTAGTATCCCCAGAGCCAGTTGACGAGGTCCTGTTCGGCTGGGGTGTAGTTGTTGAGACCTTCGGTGAAAGCCTTGTAGGAGAGGACGGAGTTTGTTTTTTCGTTAGAGTTCATCTTCTGTACCTTTTTGTTTGTGGTTGACCATGAATTTATGTACATCCGTCATGTCGAGCTCGTCATCGGGCTCGGGTTGAGACGGCTGCATCCAAGTTGAGATTTCCTCATCCGCGGGGACGGACGGGGCGGGAGGAGCGGGAGGAGGAAGCCGTTTGAGAGCTTCCGCGTTTTTGAATTCCTCTTTCGGAATGTAAATTTTGGGGTTGTGGGTCTCACCTTTGACGGAATAGCGAGTATCCAGCAAATGGAGCGGGGCGTTGCCGAGCAGTGCCTCGCGCGGCTGCTGGAAGACGGTCGCCGGGTCGAGCAAATGCCAGTTGCCGGTTGCCTCGCGGACGGTCGACTTGAAGACTGCCGCATCCGCTTTGATGCGGCGCATTGCATCCTGAAGCTGTTCGCGCGGAGCGTCGAAGTACGGCAGAAGCTCCGGAACGGAGCAGCGACCGATGTACTGTCCGGCAAGAGTCCAGACATGGCAGCAGTCTCTGCGTCCCGGATCGAATTTGATCATGACGTCCTGCCGGTCATACGGCCAGAATTTTTCGCGGTCGGCGTGATCGGCGACGTAGGTCAGATTGCCGCAGCGGACGGACGGTCCGCGCCAGTCCAGTTTCGCCGGTTTGAGTTCGGGACGCTGGAACGCGCGGAGATACTCGTCAACAGTCATGTCCGTGCGTTTGAACCGGAGCTCCGGAGCAAACGCCTGTTCGGGTGAAAGACCATTGAGAAACCGGCTGTCTTTTTTCGGCGTGCGATGATAGATGTCGATCAAAGCGCCGAGGAAGCGGCATGCCTGCTCTTCGTCCCAGAGGAATTCGCGGTTGCCGGGCTTCATCCAGACCGCCGCGGACGCCGGACGGTTTTCAGGTTTGTTGCCGACATAGCCGCGGGCCAGAGCGGAATATTTTGCGAGCTCCTCGAAAAAACGTTCCACGTATTTCGAGCGTCCGTTGTACTTTTTCGCGACCCGGTGCTGGATGTCGAGCGACTTGAGGATGGAGTGCTCGTACCGTTCCGACCCGTTGATTTCGGGCGTGAAAACGACTGGTTTTGCGAAGCCCTGTTTGAGATAATCCCTGCCGTTGTCGGTCAGCAGGATGCGGGGTCTGCCATAGTGCGCAATGCCCCATGCGAGCGCGGCGCAGATATGATCGTTCGTGACCTGTCCAGCCACGAATTGGATGGATACGAGGTGCTGACTTTTCACGTCCATGAGGACGCAGATTTTCGGGCGGAGGTACTCGAAGGAGCCGTCCGCTCCGGGGACTTTGATGATGAAGTCGCAATCCTGCGTATCTGCGACCCATGCCTCGTTCGGACGGATGGTGCGGGGATCGCGCATCACGGAGACGCGGACATGCTGGTCGTACCAGTTTTCGCCCTTGCTGAAGTAAAGTGCCATGCGCTCGGGGTACCGCTGTTTGAGACGGTAGCGGACCATTCCGAGCGTCGGGATTTTCATCGCCGGGTATTCGAGCTGCCACTTGAGTTCGAGCACTCGATATTCCTTTGCGAGCTCCCAGTGCTGACCGTTGAGGAACGCTGCGGTGATGGCGGTCCAGAACGCCGGGTCTCCGTAATTTTCGGATTCTCCCGCGAGCGCGTAATTGCGCAGGAGCACATCCGCGTTGCGGTAATTCGGCGTGCCGTCATTCAGCCGGCCGAGCCCGGGCTTTTTCCCATAGCCGTTGATCCAGTTGCGGTAGTTGTTGTACCGCAGAGCGCTCGTGCCGCCCTTCCCGGCGTGGAGCAGGAGCGGGAAGTCGTCACCGCGCTGTTCGGCGACAATGGCGCAGGCCCGGGGCTCCGAGCACTTTTTTATCGCAAGGTGCGTTTCCCATACCGCGCGGACAAACTCGACCTTCTGATCCCGGAGCGCCCGTTCTTCCGGAGTGTGATCCGCGGGATCTTTGCGCATCCGGAAATCCGGCGCATCCGGAATCATGCTTTTCCGGAGAGCCGGCATTTGTGATCCCGGGATCATAACTTTGTTTTCAGAAGTTGCGCAAACCGTTTCGCACGGCGTGACCGGATTTTGTGATCCCGGGATCATAACTTTGTTTTCAGAAGTTGCGCAAACCGTTTCGCACGATGCGACCGGATTTTGTGATCCCGGGATCATAACTTTGTTTTCAACCTGCGCGACCGGATTTTGTGATCCCGGGATCATAACTTTGTTTTCCGCGTTTGCGCAAACCGTTTTTGCCGGACGGGGCGGCGGAACAGTCTGTTTTGTCACCAGTTTGGAGAAGAGACTCATAATGCCAACGCCTTTCTGCTTTGCGCTGCGATCAGCTCCGCGATCCGCGAAGCAGCAGTCTCAAGCCGCTGACGCATCCCCTCCAGTTCGGGAACATCCGCTTCGTCGAAAACCTCGGGATGCGCCATCATGTAGGGAAGCGCGGCGGAGCAGAGCATCACGCCGTTGCGGACCATCACTCCGGCGCGCTCCGGCTGGACGCGCTGCGCTTCGATGAACGCGGCGATCTCGGCCTCTTCCTGCACCTGCAGACCGTCGAACTGGAAGGTCTGTGGTCCGCGTTTTGTGATCCCGGGATCATCGCTTTCCGGACGCATGAAACGGTCGCGTTCGGCACACAGACGGTCGCGGGTCCAGGTGTCCTTCCAGTAAAGTTTCAGGAAGTTGACCAGCCCGTTGAACCCGAATTTGCGGTCGTGCAGAATGGGGAGAAGACGCTCCAGCATGGAGATCGGCGTCGTGATGTGTTTCCGGAACAGGCACGTTTCGCTGTCACGGAGGAGACAGAGCATTTCGCCGACCGCGCAGCGGCGGTAAACGGTCGCCTTGTCGTCGTAGTAGCGGAAGGTCTTCAGCGCCCATTTGCACCAGTCCTTTTTCCCGTGGATCAGCTGGCTTTCGTAGAGACGGATGGCGATTGACTGTTCGACGTCCGAGGTGCCTTTGACCAAGACAGCGATGTCGGACGCGATCTCTTCCAATGTCGCCGGGGCGGTTCCAGCCGCGATTCTGTGTTTGACTTCCTCGAACGTCATTTGTCACGCCTCCAGCAGGTTGTCGAGATAGCTCTTGCTGATCGTGCACTTCGGGTTGTCGCCGGCCGGGGTGTAAGTCACGCCCGGGACGTCGACGCCCGCTGCGCAGAGCTTGGCGATTGCGGTTTTGACGGGCTTGATCTCCGCCTGATAGATGAAGTACCCGTTCTCATCGGCAAAGGTCTTCAGGAGTTCGAGAGCGTCCTTGTCGACCTTGACGGACGAGGGGTCCGTCTCGATGCCGTATGTGCCCTGATCGCCGACCTTGTGCTTGCGCGGTTTGACGAAGCGTTCCGGGTGCGCCATGATGTAGCGCAGGAGCTCGGACTCCAGAGCCTTGTACTCCGTGACGAGCGGGGCGACGGCGTCGTGATGCCTGACCTCGAGCTCCGCGATGCGCTTGTCCTTCGCGGCCTCTTCGCGGCGCATGGCGGCTTTGAGCGCGACCATGCGTTTGAAGAGACCGTCGGCGTCCTCGACGGTCATGGCCTGTATTTTTCGGTTGTCCTGCAGGATCGCCATGTCACGCCTCCTCGCAGAGCTCTGCGACTTTTGCGCTGACGCGGGGACTGTTTGCACCCGCGAGAATTTTGTTGATCATGCGGGTGGAGACGCCGAAGTATGCTGCGAGGTCTTTCACGGTGACTTTGCAGGCGGCCCGCAGCTGTTCGAGCAGATGTTTGGCCGGAGAGCTTGCAAAATCGCGGGACCAGCACTCGATCTCCCCGGTGATGCGGTCGGACGGAGCGGACTCTTCGGACGTGTCGGACGGGGCCTGATGGAGGAACGGGGAGACGGTGTGTTCCGGCTCTTCCGGCTCCTCCGGGACGGGACCGTCGACAACGAGGTCGCCGTCGAGGGCGTTCGCGCCGAATTCGTCGCTCAGGTCTTCGAGCTCGTCGTCGAGGGTCTCGGCGATGATGTTGCAGCACGAGTTGACGCCCGCGTCGCAGTCTGCGATGGCGCGGATGGTTCTGAGCTGGTCTTCAATTCTTCTGTGGTTTTCTGCTTTCATTGTGGACTCCTTTTGTTATTTGGCTTCCTTGTCGTAAGCCTGGGTGTAGTTTTCGCATTTTTTGTGAGCCGGATGCGCGGGACAGTTTTTGTCTGCGCAGATCCAGCCGTTGTGCTGATCGCAGGAGATGCAGCACTCCTGATAGCCGATTTCCTTCATTTCCATGATGGTTCCTTTCATTCGACCGGGGGGAGCCGGTCG
>ERZ1034913.202-NODE-202-length-57708-cov-17.876208_pt1 | contig 57708 bp, 58 predicted proteins | sample MGYA00520697_ERZ1034913 | MGnify/ENA primary metagenome ERZ1034913 (study PRJEB33766, sample SAMN09781786) | gut metagenome | biome: gut microbiome | host: Homo sapiens | place: Madagascar | study: EMG produced TPA metagenomics assembly of the PRJNA485056 data...
ATGGCTCTGGCTATGGCGATGGCTGTAACCTCAAGACATTCAACAACAGAAGAGTGTACACAATAGACAACATACAGACAATTATCTGTCAGGTAAGAAAGAATATAGCAAAAGGCTATATCGTTCAGGGCGACCTTATTCTTAGAGAATGTTACGTGGTAAAACAGAACAATCTCTTTGCCCATGGGAATACCCTTCACGACGCCTATCAAGCCTTACAGGAGAAGTTGTATGACACATCTACCGAAGAAGAAAGGATTTCGGCTTTCAAGGATAAATTCCAGGACTTCGACATGAAATATCCGGCAAAGGACCTGTTTTCATGGCATCACATACTGACAGGAAGCTGCAAGGCCGGACGTGAAGCTTTTTGCAGAGACCATGAAATTGATGTAGAAAACGATTCGTTCACCATACATGAATTTATCCGGCTGACAAAAGATTCATATAACGGAGGAATCATACAGAAACTCTTAGATTAAATATTAACAGACAAATATCATTAATTAATCAACTTATTAAATAATTGACTTATGGAAAAGAATAACAAGAAAGTAATTGTACGTGGTGACAGAAGTGGAGTATTTTTCGGCACTTTGGTGACAAGAACAGGCAACGAAGTGAAATTGGCTGATTGCAGAAGAATATGGTACTGGGATGGTGCTGCAAGTATCAGCCAGCTGGCTATAGACGGAACGAAAAGACCGGAGAACTGCAAATTCACGGTTTCTGTGCCGGAGATTGAGATACTTGATGCCCTGGAAATCATTCCTTGCTCTGAAAAGGCAATTGCATCAATAGAAAGTGTACCTGTATGGAAGATCTGATTTTACAGTTTATCCAAACAGACAGCGCTTCTACTCCCGTAGATAAGCCATTATCTGTAAACCGTATAGGAGGATACGGAAAAGGTTCAGCTGAAGGCGGAGGAAGTTACCGTAGTAGTGGATATGCCTGTGGCCCTGGTTATGGTTCCGGATACAAGCACAACAACGGTTCCGGATATGGTTGTGCTTCAGGTGTCGGATCTTCAGGAGGATGCGGGCATGGTTGGTGTGATATTGGTGGATTAAAATCCTACAACGGAAAAAAGGTGTATAAAATCGACACTTTGGATACCATCATCTATACCGTAAAGGGAGATTACGCAATGGGAGCCGTTGTGGCTCCCGATCTTACGCTAAAGCCGTGCTATATAGCCAAAGGTAGAGGAATGTTTGCTCACGGATATACTCTTCGTCAGGCATACGACTCTCTTCTTGACAAGATTCAGTCCAACTGGACGGAGAAAGAAAGAATTGCCGGCTTTAAAGAAACTTTTCCTGAATATGACAAGCATTATCCTGCTTCCTTACTGTTTGAGTGGCACCATAAGCTTACCGGCAGCTGTCGGATGGGGAGAGAGGAGTTCTGCCGCAATCACGGTATAGACATACAGAATGATGCGTTCACGGTCCGTGAATTTGTAAAACTTACAAAAGACGAATATAAAGGTGATATAATCAAGAAAATCCCTTATCAGTATGACAAAGAAAATAAATCTTGAGATACATACACCACCGCCGGACAAGCCGGTGTATGTAAAATGCATCGACTGTGCAGGAGCGGAGCTGCACAGGTGGAGAGGTGATCCGTTGATAGCCCGCTGCAGGAATGACAGAAACACACCCAGACAGGTAGCAAATACCAAACACCGGTGCAACTGTTTCACTTCTTTGCAGCGCGGCAAGGAACCTGAAATAATCAATCATGATGACGGATAGTTATGGCAAGACCGAGCAAGAAAGGACTTGACTACTTTCCGCTCGACGTAAACATCTTTGAGGACGAAAAGGTTGCAGCGATATCCGGAGAGTTTCAGATAAAAGGAGAAATAACCCTGATTAAACTGCTCTGTGCGATATACCGGAACGGATATTACTATGAGTGGTCGGACATGAACAGGGCTTACCTTCTCCGCCAGCTCCCCGGAATTTCTCCCGGACTCCTTGACCAGGTTATTGACAGGTTGGTCAGATGGGGATTCTTCGACAAATCCCTCTTTGACTCGTCTAAGATTCTGACTTCGTCAAGCATCCAGGAACGATACTTCGCCGCAATCGCAAGAAGGAAAACCAACATTACAGGCTATCCTTATCTTCTCATTAATGTATGCAATAACGCGGTTAATGTATGCAATAACTCCGTTCAAGCTGCATTTATGTCGACAGAAAGTACACAAAGTAAAGTAAATAAAATAAAAACCCCTCTTAATCTCCCCACAAGGGGGAGCATTAATCACGGTTTTTCTTCTGAGGGAGGGAATTTTTCCAAGGCTGAGAAGGAAGAGAATTATACGCCTCCGCGTATGCCTGCCTTTAACGACGGCAAGAAGCGGAATTACGATCTTCTTCTGGACTTCCTGAAGGAATACAATTTCACGCCTGCCATGCAGGCCCAGATCATCGTATTGAGCAATTACGGTGAGATAGGCCATCCCGTGTGGAAGCTGATATACGAGGTCAGGAACAATTCCAAAATCAAGATGCCGAGAGAATTTGTCATTTCCCGATTGAGAAATATTATGGCGACAGAATAATAACTTTTACAGCAATATGAAAAAAGCATTCTTAATTTTGCTGATACGATTGGCAAAGATGTTGAAAATGGAAGAAAAGCTTATGCCGGAGCTTGAGCTTCTTCCTGCGAACACAGCCCGGACAGGTAGGCTGTATATGCATTACGGCAGAGTTGTATTGTCACACCCCAATCCTGAAAAGGTGGAAGCGGTTTATCTGAACAAGCACGGTTCGCCAATCAGAAAAGACGAATACCAGAAGCTTGTTGCTAAGAGTATTCCGTGTTCGATACGCGATGATGTCAAGGGAAGAGCCTGCCACCTGTGCGACTTCAACCGTCTGGGGCTGCCCTGCCGGTGTGATTTTGCTTCAGGACCTTTCACCGGCTACTATGAGGTAATTTCACAGTCCAAGCAGTACAGCACGAACATTATACAGCCGAAAATACGAATTAACAAAAACATATAAGCTACATGGCAAAGAAACGTAAGAATATATTCATCCATCCGGATCATATCGAGAACCTGGATGAAACAGCCAAAAAGCTGGAGGCCGGCAGAAAGGAAGCCGAGCCGACCGGATACACAAGCGAATGTCTTCTTCGGAACACGAAGCGCCACAGGGATATGCTTCTGAAAAAGGCTTTCGTTCAGGAGAAACTCAAAAGCGGTGCCGTATTCTTTTTCAAGGTGGTAGGAAAAGAGCACGAAATGATGATGCAGCCCGTACCGGTAGAGTTCATGAACAGAACTTCCATCAATCACGTGGAAAAGCGTCTTTTCGGATCGTTAAGGCGTTATGCCTACCGGACGGACATGTATTCCACTCCGGAGCCGTCTACGGTGCTCTTCAATCTCGGACTGTCTCCTGTGGCGAAGTATTACCGGTTCCGTCTGGAAGAGTACAAGGTAAGGGATGCCGCATTCGGTGACATGATGGCTTATAAACTGGTTCCGTTAAGCATGGGATGACAGATACAGGAAACACGGATAAGACACTGGTGATGCTCTCCCGCTATCTTGGGGTAAAGAAGAGGCTGCATCATCTTACCGTCCATCAGAACGGGCGGTGTCTTATCCGTGCATCCGTTATCAGAAGGCTGCATCTTGAACCGTTTGTTTCGGTTTCGGCAGAAGTGTATGAAGATACGGCTTATATCACCCTGTACCGTGACGGACGGGGAACAATGAAGATTGTGAATCCTGTTACCCGGTCAGGAATAAGAAGCAGATGCGCTTATTTCTACTGCAAACGGATTGCCGGGAAAGCCTCAGCCGGACGGTTACGCTTTATCGGCAAGGGGAAGCCTCAGCCGGACGGTTCATTCCGTATCCGGCTTTCCCTGTATCCGGTCAGAGACCTGCAATATATGTTGACAAAAAAATAGAGTTATGGAAAAACAAATCACTTTCAACGGTGTGGCTCTTACACCTTACAATGACATTTCGCCGGACGGTCAGCTGTCCGCATGCTGCAATCTTGAGCGTCATGCAGGCTCCCTGCGTCCGGTATCACTGGAAGGAAGCAGATACACCAAGAATGACACAGGATCAAGGCTTGTGTTCGTCCACAGCACAGCGTATTACAATCATTTCATTTTCTACAATGCCTCTACCGGCTCGCTGTCATGGAGCGAACAGACGGAAACGCTTTCCTTGGTGCCTTTAGGTACCAGGGAAGATGTGAAGCGTATAAATGCCATAGGCAATACACTTATCGTTACTACGGGGAAAGAAATGCTGTATTTCATCTACAAGGAAATCGAGCATGGCTACAAAAGGCTTGGGACAATGCCGGAAGTATCTCTCAGTTTCGGTCTTGTCGGGGACCATTACAGGGATACGTATCCGCATACCGTCGAGCTTGGCACGGAGTGGGAACCGTCTCCCGGTGTTGCGGGTGAATTTCCGGACAGCATAAAGACTCTGATCACAAATTCGGTAATGGCAGAGGTAAGCGCCTTTATCAATGAGTATTCCAATGACGGATATTTTCTGTTTCCTTTCCTGGTAAGATATGCCCTCAGATTGTATGACGGTACCCTTACGCATCACTCTGCACCGGTCCTTATGATGTGTATGAATGACAATGTGAATGCTATCGCAACTTACGAAGGTCCACTCAAGCGTATCAGTCAGTTTACATTCAAGGTTTCCGGTTCGGTATTCAAGCTTGATTATATATGCACTTCGGGTGCTTCCGATATAAAGGACTGGGCAGATATCATTCAGTCTGTTGACGTATTCGTGTCGCAGCCTATATACACCTTCTGGCCTGACAAGGATTGCAAGAATTTCTATTGGACGGACGGATTGGCTAATTACTGGGCAATCTGCAAGGCTGATACATATTACCAGAGAGCAACATTCGTGGATATGTATGAGTTGAAATACGGTCTCATATCTGCGGCACCTGAAGGCTACAAGGCTGCCATGATTACGAAAACATTGAAAACAAAAACGGAGATTGACGAGGCTATAGAGGAAACGTCCAATTTCTATCTTGTCAAGTCTATGCCTCTGGATTCGCTCGCCACAACTCAGAGAACAGAAGTAGAGATTCCGAAGGACATAATGAACAATCTTACTTTCCAGGAGAGAATGACGGATGATTATCAGTCGCACGATTCGATATACGGTCAGTTTACGACTACGTATAACCAGCGTCTTATCCTTTCCAATGTCAACAGGAAGTATTTCGACGGATTCAAACTTGAATCGGCTATAGCCTACAACAACAGTGCAGATGCAAAGAAATACAAATGCTACGTCTATATCATGGAGGAAGGCAGGGAAATCATTGTAGAGAGCGTATCTGACTATCCGCTTATCACTGACAATATTTTCTATTTCTACTATCCTAACGTGAATGCGTATAAGGTTGTAATCAACAGTCCGGATGATTTGACCGGAAGCATTGTGCTTACCCTTAAACCGCATCCTCTGCTTAACGGTGCGTATTATTACAGTGAAGGACTGCTATCTCCTGTGAAGTCGGCATACGTGCAGGTGCAGGCTTCTCCGGAAGAAGAGCGCCAGATACGTCTTGCCAACAAGATATACACTTCCGAGGTCGGCAATCCTTTCAAATTCCCTGTAAACGGTATCAATACGGTAGGTGTAGGAGAAATCATAGGAACATCTACCGTGACGGTGGCTCTCTCGCAAGGACAGTTCGGTTCTTTCCCGCTTATGGCATTCTGTACCGACGGCAACTATGCGCTGCAGGTAAACTCCGAAGGACTGTTCTCTGCCGTGTATCCTATGCAGCGCGATGTGTGTGTCAACCGTGAAAGCATTACACAGATAGACGGGGCTGTGGTGTTCGTGTCTTCGCGCGGTGTGATGGTGGCTGACGGATCTGTCATCAACTGTATATCTGAAATCCTGAACGGAGTGTTCGACAATCTGGACTTCGTTTCCGGGCTGGCTGACTTTTCCTATGCCGTACCGTCCGAGGCTCCTGTCGACTTTTTCAGGGAATGTCTGATAGCTTATGACTATGCCGGAAAACGCATGATGTTTTTCTCCAAGAAGACCGGCGACAATACAGTGTGGATTCTCTCTTTAGAGGACAACACCTGGTCACAGGCCGAAATAAGCGGTGTGACTTCCGTGTACAACAGCTATCCCTACAGCTATGTAGAACTTAATGGCGGTCTGGAGATACTTCGTCTTGATGAGGCTTACAGGTACAGTTCCGATGAGGCTTCGTCCGGGCTTCTTGTCACCCGTCCTTTAAAGCTCGATACCTATCAGCTGAAATCACTCAGACAGGTGTCGCTGGTGGGCAGCTTTACCGAAGCACAGACAGTAGGTATATACGGCTCCCAGGATGGCGCGAAATGGCTGTATCTGGGCAAAAGTAAAGCCGGAAGAATACTTACTCCCGGCCGTTATTTCAAATATTACAGGTTCTCTGTAGAAACCACGCTGTCAAACAGCGAAAACATATCCGGACTACGCATTGAATACGATATACGTCCGGAAAGAAGATACAGATAATGTCTCAACTCCAGTCTGACGCATACGGTCTTCCGTATGCCAGTCTGGAGATAAGGGATTTTCTGAGATTCTCCATGTCTGCCGCATACTCTCCTGCATATTCAACTGCCTTTTCGTTGTACTGATCTTTCAGTAGCTGAGACATTACATAGTCTACCATCATCTTATGCGCACAGCTCTTGATGGTTTCCGTAACGGCAGGATTGAAGAAAGCCGGCATGTTGAGCAACAGTTCATATTTACCGAAGTCTCCCCAGATGTAATCAATGGTTACATTGGCTATCTGTGGGCTCTGCAGTGTCAGATATTCGTTATCTCTTACAGGTGTGTAGTTAAACAGAATCTCCGTACCACGCGCAAGTATGGTGCCTTCATCATCCATTACCTTCACGTCCGAATCAGCCATTATGCTTATCTTGTAAGGAATGGCAGTCAGCAACCTGTATTTGCAAGCGGTTGCTACCGGAGTGGATTTCACTGTTTCAGAATACCTGTTGCTTTCGTCTACCTTCTCGAGGCGGTTGTCGTCGGAGAACCTGCCGAACATAAGATACTGCTGGCATATTACCTTCACCTGCCCGAAAGCTTCAGTCAGAGACCGCGCGACGATGGGCTTGGTAATAATATCGTCAGGTGTCATGATTTCACCTGCCGTTTCTTCCGTTTCGGGATTCTTGCGGAGCGAACGTCCTATCACATTACAGTGAGTCATTATGTCGTTCACTATCTCTTTTCGTCTGAGGATAATACTTATTTTCATGTTTTCGATACCAAAATATTGTTTTCACTGTCTACTATAACTCCTTCCGGCCATTCCTTGTCTACCGGCTGCACGTCTCTCTGTCTGGTTTCGTATGCCGGATTCGATAACAGCGGATTGAAGTCAGCCGTTGTGCTTTCCTCTTGCCTGCTTTCGTAGCTGTCAGCCTCAACCTTGTATTCGTCTCTCTGGCATACAAGAGACTGAAGCTTGCTCAGATAGCCGCCTGCGCTGTTGCTGTAAGGTTCTGCAAGGTCTTTAGCGATTTCTATGTCGCTCACCCAGCGGGATACGGAGTAATGTGTCAGATACAGGATAAAGCTCGACTTAATCTGTCCGTCCGTGCTGTCAGCATGCCGCAACAGGTCCTTTATTTCAAGAACAACGGTATCCGTGTTTTCATACAGAGTGAAGTCTGCGCTTTTGGAGATATGCCGCCTCAGCTCGTTTTCCGCTTCCGTGACGGCTTCTGCGATATATATCCCCATGGCCGGAAGATTGTCTTCCGTGACGGCGATGGCTTCCATGTTCTGGCGGTTGCGTCCGGCTATGGCCGTCAGCTGCATGATGTTGTTATATACCTGGGTTTTGTCTATCTCGATTCTCATAGGGAGTTGCACATTTTTTCGTTTTCCTTTGCATAGCGGCGGTATCTGTCGAATACGTCTTCCATGCTCTTCTCTTCTTCCTTGTTGGTCTGTTGCCATGGCTTGAACCATGCGATATCCTCAAGGGTGTTTTTCCAGTTCCCGCGGAAACATACGGACCGGTCATCCACGTAAAGGTCTGCTATGGGTTTGCCGGCATTGCTGTCCTTAGGCTGGTCGGGATTCTCGTTGATGTAGTCATACGTGATATCATTTTCCTTAAGATACTCTTTAAGCTTGTCGCTTACTTCTCTTGTGGTGAAGATGATAATCGTAAAGCCTTCTTTCTTCAATACTTTCAGTGCGCTTTGCACTCCGGGAACAGGAGCGCCGAAACTTTCCTTTCCCTCCCACTCGTGATACTGCGCAATCACGCCGTCAAAGTCAATACAGATAGTCTTTTTCTTTTTCATAATGATGCTGTTAGGTTATTTCCCCAAAAGTAATGAAGGGTATTGTAAGTCATGGTAAATATTGTCAATGTGTTTTATATCTTTTATCATTTTTGCGAACCTTTTGAATTAGCTTTGCATGAAAGAAAATCAAGATCATGGGCAATTTACTTAACCGAAATGACAATATAGCCGACTCCCTGCAATACGGACGCCTTACCAAGGACGCCCGCGCGGTGATGTGGTTGCAGACAGCATACAATGCTTTCTGCCGGCTCCAAAACTTTCGCGATATGCGTCGCGAGTGTGTCGATTATGCCTACGGACGGCCATACAATCGCACTATTGTCGTTGACGGAAAGTGTATGACCAAGGAACAGTACATGAAACAGAAGGGTATCCCTGTATTGCAGAACAATATTCTGGGAAAACTCAAGCGTGTTGTTCAGGGGCAGTTCCGTCTTAATGACACTGCACCCATTTGTACTGCCGTAGATGCAAAAGAAAAGAAATATGGCGATATATGGTCTGTTCTTCTGAAGCAGAACATGAAGATGAACAGACGAAGTGAAAAGGACGCCCGCGTGTTCGAAGAATTTCTTCTTTCCGGAATGGCAATATACAAGACTACATGGGCATATCGTAACGGCAAGCAGGATGCGTTTACCGATTACGTCAATCCTAACTTCGCGTTCTGGCCGCATTCGCTCGATTTCGACCTGGAAGATATACGGTACTGCGGTGTGCTCCATGATCTTGATTTTTCTGCCGTGCTCGAGGCGTTCAGTTTTTCGGAAGAAGACGACAACAGACTGCGCGACATATTCAATCACTGCATAGACAATGAATATATCCGTTCGCAATATTCTACGGACAAACGTACTTCCGATATCTCACAGACGGATTTCTATATGCCGGCGGAGTACGGAAAATGCCGTGTCATTGAGCTGTGGACGAAAGAACGCAGAAAAGCGTGGTTCTGTTATGATCCTGAAGCAAGTGATCCGTATTACGTGCCATACGATGAAGAGGAACTTATCAAGAAGGAGAACATGCAGAGAATGGAACTGAACATCAAACGCAATCCGGACGGCTCACCGATGACGGGACCGGACGGACAGGTTCTCTACTTCATGGATAATGACAAGTATGCGTCGGAGCACCTTATTACGTATGAAAGAAGAATAGAATCATACTGGTATTACCGTTTCCTTTCTCCGGACGGACACGTGCTTTCGGAAGGTGTGTCACCTTACTGGAATGGTGGAGAATCGTTCCATCCGTTCACGTTCAAGCCTTATCCGTACATCGACGGAGAGTTCCATCCTTTCCTTTCGGAGATGATGCCGGCACAGGACTATTTCAACTATTATATGATTGCACTTGACTTCTATGTAAGAAACGCAGCAAAAGGTGTTCTTATGATAGACGAAGAGGCACTTACGGATGAAATGCCGATTGAGGCAATAGCGGAACAGTATGTGCGCACGAACGGGGTGATTCTCTATACCTCGAAAAAGGGAGGACGGGCACCCGATACGAAAACCGCGACATCTATTCCCGGCGGGTTCGATTACTTCATTCAGCTGTCACGCTCTCTTACCGAGGACGTTTCAGGCGTGCAGGCAGCCTTACAGGGAAAGAGAGAAGGAAATACAAGCGGTGTCATGTATCAGGCACAGATTTCGCAGGCTTCCGCGTCTATTCTTGACCTGATACGTACATACAATTCATTCCTTAACAATACAGCCTACAAGGTGGTAAAGGTCATGTCCTGTTTCTATACAGGCAAAAAAGCCGTAAATATCGGCGGGGAATCTGTTCCTGTTGACCTTGACACCATACACGATATAGATTTGGACGTGTCAATATCAGAAGATATGGACAGCCCTGTTTACCGGGCTCTGCTGAACCAGTTCCTTATGGCCGCGGTTGACAAAGGACAGCTCCCTTTCCGTCTTGCCATCGAAGCGGGAGACTTCCCCAACTCAAGCAAGGTCATTGCGCTGCTCGACAGATACGAGCAGGCCGCAAAAGAACAGCAGGCTGCTGCAGGTGCTGTTGCTGTGCAATGAGATTCATTGTGTCCTATTTGGTTTGTTGGTTTTTCAGGAGGCGGGGATTTCTTCGCCTCCTGTTTTTTCATCTTTTGTAAATCTTCATTTCGTAGAATTTCTGCCAGAGAAGCATGCGGCGCTCCTTTTCCTGTTTCGGACATATGCGGTCACGGAAGTTCTTGGAGGCCGTATAATAGAAACATCTCTGCTTAAGCTCTTCGCGCGTCAGGGGTCTGGCGAATTTCCCGCGCCGTCTGAGGTAGATATAAGAATCCGTCTTGTATATATACAGGTCATAGGTGATGGGCACCAGCTTGTTGCTGTTCGGATCATACACCACGAAATACCTGTGTCCGGTCTTCTTGTACTTGGCCTCAGCCTCATCAATGGCTTTCTGTAACATCACGCTGGCTTCAAACAGGGCTTTTGCCTTGCTTCTGCCCTTAAATAGATTTTTAATTGCCTTTAGAATCATAATCGTATATTTAATGTGTCAACAATGTTTCAATACCGTTTGCTCCGGAATTTATTCTCCTTAACTTCTGTTTTACCTCGGCTTTCGTAGGTTTCAGTTTCACCGGCCAGCGGTCCCACTCAAAGCGGCTCACGTACAGACCTATGGCCCTGCTCATCACCCTGTCGTCATGCTTGCCGGGAATGGCACCGTATTTGCCGTTCGGATACTTCATGTAGTAGGTAAGCTCGTCGAGCATTCCTTTCTCTCTCTCTATCCACAGTATATCCCTTACGCACTGTCCCATGTATTTGATGATGGAAACCTTGGTGCTCTTGTTGGTGTTCCAGCCGTACTTTGTCTCCCTGTTGTTCCCGCTCTTGTCAAGATGGCTTCTGTTGTGCGAATACAGATTGTCGTACAAAGGCAGAAGAATCGGGAAAAACAGCTCGGATACATTGTCCGTGTCCGTGTCGTTGAGTTTGCTGTAGGCCGTATTGTTCTCGACGATAAGCAGCGCATTGTCGTAGAAAGCGGATATCTGCGCACACTTGATGGCGAGCAGGTCCGGATCTGTGTGTCCCCACCATTCCGCAACTACGCGCGGGCCTGAATCCTCGTCAAGCACTCCGCTTTCTGCCATCATGTCCTCTCTGTCAAGAACCGTTATACACGAGTAGTCACTCGTCTTGTATTTTCCTCCGATATCCACGCTTACAAAGTAACGGTTCAGCAGCCTGTTGTTCTTGTCCGGCATTTCCCATACTTTCAAAGCTCCTGCATCTTCCTTTACAAGATGGATATTGCTCATCGCCAGTTCTCCCTTGGGAGCATCTCCGTATATGTCACCCTGGAAAATAGGCTTACGGCAGAACTTTCTCTGTTTTTCTATCTTGTATATGTCAAACTCTGTCGTACCGGAGTATTTGAACGCTTCTATAGGATCGGACGGGTATTCCTGCTGCATGTCCTGGAGGTCTTTGTATTCCCCCATCTTGTGCCGGTACCAGTATATTCCCTGAAGCGTGGCTCCTATCTGCCACAGATGATACATGTAGTCCCACGAGTTCTTGCTGTCTTCCCTGCGGGAAACAAGAATACATGCCCATTCCAGAAGGCATTCCACTTCCATTCTGTACTGCTCGATTTCGAACCATGCCACGAAGACCGGATCGAAGGCACTCACCTTGTTGCCGTAATCATCCACCTCGTTGGCGCGGTCCCACTCGTCCTTGAAGAAGTTGGCTCCGTTCGGTGTGGATTCATACACAATCATTGTGTAGGGCTTCATCAGCACACCCGAACATGAAGACTTAATCTGCTTCTGCGGATCGCGCTGTTCGGTCTGCGGCCAGAAGGCAACCTCCGTACAGTGCGCCATGGATGCGTCACCGCCTCGCGCTCCTTCAGGGTTGATGGCTGTGGCTGTCTTTATCTTGCAGTTCCGGAGCGGAATTATGCTGATATTGTTTGTACCACCACCTCTTATCTTCGGTCCTGTATCGTCATAGTCCTTGCCAAGCTCATAGAAAAGAAAGTCCGGAAGCTGCGTAATCAGCTTCACATACATGTCCTTCACCTCTGCGGCAGAGTCTCCCTGGTGACCGACAATGATGCTGTTCCATGATTTCACCCACATTATCTGTATCCATGCCATGTATATCTGTGTGAGTGTGGAACCACCCCACTGACGGCATTTCAGCAGAATTATTCTTATGGGCTTTCCGGCAAGACGGTCTTTTTCAAAGTGACTTGCAAGCTTTATCTGTGCAGGACGGAGCTTGAAAGGAATGTCTTCGCCACCTTCCTTGTTCTTGATGCGGGCATAGGCATAACAGAAAAAATAGAAATCGTATTTGGCCCACTCCCTTAGAAACTCTTCCATGACGGCCGTTCTGGTATCCTCGTCATAGTATCCGTATTCCTGATAGCAGAACTCTTCTATACTTTCACATCTTACAATCCTGTATATGACACCTACGCTGAGCATTTCCAGGGGAAGATACAATTCGGCTCCCTGGCATTCCTCATCGTACAGATAGAAATCATCAATGTATATCTTTCGTCTTTTCCCCGGCGCGTTCTCTCCGGTAAGAGGATTGTAGTCAATGAACAGCTTCTTTTCACGCTGTCTGTTGATTTCAATCATCTTCATGGCTTCTCTCAGAACCAACGCCGAGAACATGCCGGAAAGTCTTGCAACGTCCTGTTCGGTATAATCTACTCTGTTCTCTCCCATGCTACCTCCACTTTACGTGCTATCCATCCGGCAGCGAGCATTATCAGATGCAGCCATGCAGCGATATTCGGCAACAGCAGTCCTATCAGTGTAAGCAGTATCAGACTGACTTGTCTTGAGCGCGGCGCATGATTCATGCACAGTCCCAGATAATAGTATATCACGGCACTCCAGCCAAGGACAGGCTGCGACGGCGGCACCGCATACATTACGGCTACAGACAAAATCCATGCAGTCATTGTACGCTTTACGGTGGCTATCTTCCACATCATAAGCCATCCTATACCGTTCAGCGTATAGTGAAGCAGACCGGCGTGCCCGAACATGTATATCCAGTTGTGCCAGTGACTGTAATTTCCTCCGGCTGCCATATCATCCCTGAAAGGCAGAAGGAAAAGCATGGACAGATAAAGAATGAAAAAATATCTTAACCTCATCGCTGACCATGCTTTTTAAGTATCATGAATATACGGTCCGGACATACGCCGATACATGGGGCCTTGTATTCAAGTGCCTCACGTATTATTGCCCTGTTGCTGTTTTTGGAAACGGATATGCGCTCACATTCTTGTATAAAAGACATATACAGTTTTCTTTTGCACTTCCCGGCAATGGGTAGCTTTCCGGTTCTGCGCCATTTGCTCCATATAATGGCAGCCATAGCTTCACTTATATAATACCGGTCTGCTGGCATTACAGATATAGCCTTGCATATGGCATACATACTGCCATACGAACATGTCTTTTTAAGTTTGAGAAACATCTCCAGGATAGTTCTATCCCTGTCATTAAGTATATCACTCTCGCTGCCTTTTTTCTTCATCGTTTTTCTTGCTAAGTTATCCTGCGCTTTGACATCTTTTACTCTTTTTCATTTCCAATAGGTATAATTTTGTAAATATCAAATATGTATAAACGATTGATTTATGGCAACGGAAAAAGAAAAGGAAGACAAGAAAAACCGCACATGGCGCGATGTGGTTTCCGGCAGGAATCCAAACCTTAACCTGGATGATGATGAAGCCGTAGCAGCATGGTTGGAACAGAGTATGAATGAATCCGACCAGATGAGGACGGACCGCGACAAGTTAAACGAATTGCTTTCGTCCGATCCGAATGCGGCAGGCATACTTACTGGATTGAGTTCGGGTATGGGAACCAACGGGGAACCGTTCTCTCTGTCTGCATACCTGCTTGAGAATTATTACGACGAAATCGTCAATTCTGAAAACAAGGAACAGGCTATCGAAAAAGCCCGGAAGAAAGAAGCCGAGAATATCAAGCGTGCGGCAGATGAAGAGAAACGCGTAAAGGATTCAGCCGCAAAGATAGAAGCGGAAGACAACCTGCTTACCGAGGCGGCAACAGAAGTAAATTCGGATGAAGCCACAGTAATGGGTATGCTTAAATGGCTTTTCGGAGAAAAGGAAGACGGATTTATCTACCGTGCCATCCGGCATGAAATCAGCAAGGAAGACTGGATGCGTCTCCTGTATGCGTTCAACCGCGACAAGGAGCTGGAGAATGCGCGCGGAGAAGGGGCACGAGAAAACCGTACAAAACGCGGCAAGCCTCACCGCAGTTTTAAGGGAGATATGCCGGCAGACCTTGGAGGAGGTGCAAGCGAACGGACTTCTCAGGAAGACGAAGATCCGACCATTGCAGCCTTGCACAGAATGGGTAAAAGAAGATTCAATTAACCTATAGTTTAATTTAAATTTTAATCTTATGCAGAAAGTGAAGCATTTTTTTAAGTTTTTCTTCAGCGTAATTACTATGCTGATTGTGGGTGCTGCATCAGGCGGCTATGCTGTAGCTGCAGACGACCTGAGCGGAGACGGCGTGCAGGACCTTGGTAACGGCGGCGGTAATATCGTCGGCGGTGCAATGAGTATGACAAAGACGGAACAGATTCAGGATGCGGAGTGGTATCTGAAACAGATCAACAAGACCATTGTTGAAATGAAGTTTACCGGTACTCCTATCGACCAGATTCTACGTAATGCATCATTCAACAAGTCCGACTCAATCACGGTGAAGTTCTATTCCGTGGGGCAGCGACCGTTGAAAGCGGTTGTAAAGACACAGTTCAATCTGATGACAAGTGCAACACCGCAGGCTATCGAATTGGAAAACGATACGGTTCTCGGTGCAATGGACACTTGTCTGTGTCTTGACAAGGACGGAGATTTCATTCCGGGATACCTGCCCGGTACAGATACCGAAGACAAGACACGTCCTCTTATGATTCGTGTCAATGCGGTGGATTCGGGCACAAACAAGCCTCTTATCTATGCGGTAAACGGAAAGAAGGATTCAAGTACCGGTAAGCCGTTTATTATCCCGCAGCTTGACAAGGGTACCATTCTGGTACGTATGGGACGCGCCGCAGCGGAAAAAGACGTTCAGACAGGCCAGTATTACATTCTGCCTGAACCGGAAGAACAATACTGCCAGCGCTTCATCATGCAGGTAGAACAGACCGTGTACGACCGCTTCTCCAAGAAAGAAGTAGACTGGTCATTTACACGCGTGGAACGTATGGCCATGGAAGATATGCGTATCGGTATGGAGGCTTCCGGTCTGTTCGGTATCAAGAGTAAGCATGCAATTAATGCCCAGGGTAACATCTACACCTGTGAGGGTATCTGGTATCGTGCAGGTAAGGATATCGAGCTCGGTAGATGGGAAGTAGTAACCGATGCAGCAGGAAAACCGGTTGACGACGGTACGAACCAGGTGCAGGAACTTGTCATTACCGAAGGTGATTTGGTTGATTTGGTAGACCAGATTATCGAAGGTGCAGGAAACGGCTCACGAACAAAACTTGTATTCGTAGACAAGACCATCTACGCTGCCCTGTGTAAAATCAAGACCGTAAACAGAGTGCGTATCTTCGAACCTGAGAAGAATTTCAACGGATGGGGGCTTGACTTCCAGTCGTTCGAATCAATGGGTACTAAGCTTCTGTTCTACAGACATGACCTGTTCAATGCGTGGGGATTCAACGGCAAGGCGTTCTGTCTTGATCCGGAATATCTCGACAAATGGGTTTTCCAGAACTGGGAACGTAAGGAATACGACCTTACCAAGCTGTTCATCTCTAACTCTAACGCTGTTACCATGCAGGAGTTCTCTTGCTGGACACTCGGATTCCCTGATGCTCATGCACGTATCACTATTCCGGAATACAAAGTGATTCCTAAAGCCTGACAGCAGGTTATTGAATAATATGTTCCGGCCGTAAAAAGCCGGAACTTTTTAAATTTACAACTATGGCAAAAGAAACAACATATTATGATTTCATGGCTCCTTCTGCCGTGTCGTTCAAGGTAATGCACAACGGAAGGAATATTATCGTCAGATTCTCTCCTCCGTATAACGGGGCTGCACGATTTCAGACAACCGACAAGGGCCTTGCAGATAAAATCATGGCTCACCGCTGGTTCCGTAAGGGAATTATCACCGTGAGGGAAGAAAAGGTAGCAGAAACGGCGACAAAGAAGAAAGCGGATGCTGAAGCGCCTCAGCCTCAGCAGGAGAAAAAGGAAACGTATAATATCGGCAGAATGCGTATGTCGTCTCCCGTACCCGGTAGCAGACCTCCGAAAGCGGCCAATAAAGAAGAACAGGAAACTGTTCAGACAGACCAGGCGCAGGAAGAGCAGGGCGACGTGCCGGAAGAAACGGAAAATGCTTCCGTTGAGGATTCAGGTTCAGGGGAAGATTTCGGCATCGAGAGTGTGACTTCTCTTCTTGAAGCAAAAGAATACCTGAAGACTCATTATGGCGTAGGTTCTGCAAGCATAAAGACAAAGGCGGGGGTAGCCGATATCTGCGCACAGCTTGGTATTACATTTCCCAATTTTCCATTAAACTGATTTTTTCATGATAGCGACAAATCAATTTCTCAAGCTCGTACGCGCGGCGATTAATGAGTTTTCAACACAAGAGGATACTTTCTCGCAGGAAACGGACAGCACTCTGATTTCTTTTGCGGGTATGGCGGCTCCTATACTTGCCATGGAAGTACCGGCTATTTATCAGGTAACGGAAACACTCACTGTCTCTAAAGACAGTGCGGAAAACTTCTTTACCCGTCCTGACAATAAGACTGTAGTCTGTGTTCCTGTGCCGGATGATTTCTGTCGCTTTGTGTCGTTTAAGGCAGACGGATGGAGAGTTCCGGTGAACACCCTTTACGGACAGTCTTCTCCACGGTATCAGGCCCAATATTCCACTTCACCCGGTGTCGGTGCGGGAACGGCTGCACCGGTTGTTTTTCTCGTCGTCAATCAGGCGGGAGATACTTATAAGAGTTTTTTAGAAGGACATTCCCTGCCGGCTCCTGCAGACTGCACGCTGGTGTACGTAAAGACACCGCAGGTCAGCGACGTGCAGATAGAGATAGACACACGTCTTTCAGGGGCAATGGCCTACTATACGGCAAGTCTGTACCTGCAATCCATCAACGACGTGAACGGCTCCAAGGCAGCCTACGATTTTGCACAGAATCTTATTGTCAAACTTAACAGCATATCTATTGTATGATTCCTGATTTCAACAATCCCGATAACATTTGCAGTGAAGACCCGCGGAAAATATATCCGTTCAAGGGTATCAACTATACAGCCGAAGAAATTAACCGCCTGCTTGCCGCAATCGACAAGAAGGCGTCTATTGATATGATACGTGACGGTCTGTCCGCTTACGAGGTAGCCGTCGCCAACGGCTATAAGGGTACAGTCGACCAGTGGCTGATGTCTCTTCGCGGTCCGCGTGGAGAGGCTTTGCAGTTCGAAGATTTGACCGCTGCCGAAATAGAGGTGCTCAAGGAACCGGCATATAAAGCAGGAGAGGAAGTAAAGGATAGTACCGACAAGCTTCTGCGGGAGACCGAAGTAAAAGTGAATGAAGTCCTGGCTAAAGGTGATGCAGCAAGCCAGGCTGCAATAAAAGCCAATGAGGCTGCAAGCAGCGCAACCACAGCAGCGGGCAAAGCAAATGAAGCTACAGACAAGGCGAATGAAGCAGCGGGTAAAGTAAACACCGCTGTAGATAATGCAACCGCAGCTACCGGCAATGCCAATGCAGCGGCAGACAAGGCTAATGCTGCGGCGGACAAAGCCATCAATGAAGGATTGTTTAAGACACAGCAGGACTTGTCCGAAGAAGAACAGGGACAGGTTAAACAGAATCTGGGTATTGAGGATCTGATGGCCTCTCTGGAGACTCAGGCAATAGACGGGTTCTCCGAAACCGTCAGTTCCACAACATCGTTGAAGACAGAAGATAATATTATCCCTAAGTCTCTCGATTTTGCGATAGTAGATTTGGGGAGTACGGACGGACGAGATGTTCCGGACTCTCCTTCTATGTCTGTCGTGCTGGCCAAGGTTCCCGGTAGCGGAAGAGTGAAGATGCAGGGATATTTAAAGACCACCCATGAGGAATATAATATCCAGGTCGTTGAAGGCGCAGCCGAAAAGGATGCGCTGAATGTAAATATTATAACAGATACTGAAACTACATACAAAGTCTTTCAGATCAGATACCTTTCTTCTATAGATAGCAGTAAGTTTAAAGGTTCGTATGGGCAGCTTTCACATCTTCAGGCCGCATACCCTACAGCCAAGGATGGCAGCTATGCTTTTGTGGGCAATCCTCGTCATCTTTATGAGTGGGCTACAAATGCATGGACGGACAGAGGAGAGTTTACTACCAGTGTAGACCAGGCTATTGATCCGCAGTCAGAAAGGGCTATTGCGAACAAGGCAGTTGCGGCAAAACTTACCGAGTTAGAGACTAAAATTAGCGGGAAAATTAATTATGAAGAAGAAATATCAGGTAAGTTTATTTCCAGCTCTGATAAAATTTCGGATAACAGTACATTTTCCATGTTCAAATATGATATTTCTAAGTTATCGGGGATATTAACTGTTACTACTCCGCTTAAAGGTAATCAATATGTAAGAGTATGGGGATTATATAAGGGAGATACAGCGGTAGCCTTTGGACCTGTAACAACTGAAAAAAGTGAGGACACAATAAATCTATCTTTGTATGATGCTGATACATTGTACGTATCTTGTCAAAATACAGATAAAAATGTATCTGTATATTTAGATAATAAGCAAAGCATTGACTTATCATCATTTGCAATTAGACTGGAAAAAGGCACAAGAGGAGTTAATATATTTAATAAAAATGATTTATACGAAAATGGGGGAAGGTATTATATCAATCCATCAAATGGACAAATTGAATCCACATCATATGATTTAGTTGTAGCTAACTATATTGAAGTTTTGCCGGATTGTATATCACTTGTAATTAGTGCTTCCAATAATCTAAGCAGTACACAAGGATACAGATTTTTGGATAAAGACAAAAGTCTTTTACAATATGGAGCATTAAGCGGAAGCAAGTCTAAAATATTAACAATACCAAAAGATGCTAAGTACTTACAAACTACAATATCTAAGTTTAACATTGATTCGTTGCAGATTGAATACGGTACCGTCCCTACTGATTATGTCCCATTCAAAAATGAAATAGACACAAGTGAATTAGTATATCATAATTTTTTGTGTAATTATGCTTTTAGAAGTAAAAATCTATGCGATTTATCATTTTTAGGGAAAGAGAAACAATATATTGGTTCTGACGGGGCAATTAAAAGCACAAGCTATTCTTTGAATGTTTCATATTTAATTTTGATAAGAACTGATAAAAACAAAATAACATGGTCTAATTCGCATACTAATTTTTCAGCAACAGCTTATTATCGTTTTTTGTCATCAAATGGGAATATTGTATCGGTTGGTAAAATGACAGGAGCAAGCTCTGAAGGTGTAATGAAATGTACTGTTGATATACCATATGGGGCAAGATTATTGCAGATTACTGCCCCAAGTGATGCAGAAGACTTGCAAGTTGAATACGGAGAAGAAAAAACAGAATATGAACCTTTTTCTGGGTTGAAATCTTCTTCAGGTAATGGAGAAGATATATCAGATGCGTCTATATTTTTACCGGTCATTAAATTAGCTGATAAAAAAGAAAATGTATTATACCACAATGCAATACATGTAGGTAGGTTTGAAGAAAAAAGATTGTTTAAAATAAATACAGCTACTTCATATGGTAGATTTTCTGTATTTAGACCATTACAAAATCAAGACTACGAAACAAACACTATTATTAGATGGAATAATAGGACAACCCATGGATTTGTTGACAAACAAATTTTGACAAAGATATATAGTGGAGCGAAAAGAGCTGGTAAAACAATCAATGTATTGATTGTAGGAGATTCTTTTACAGAAATAGGAGTTTGGGTTGATACATTAATTGATTTAGCAAATGAAGACGATGTTATAATTAATACTATCGGACTTATGCCAACATCTAAAAATAGATTCAATGAAAATCAAACAGGCGGCACATTAAAAGGTGCATTTATGAGCGATAGATATACGGGAGGAAATAAGACAGGAAAATCGTATAAGGTAAAAGTTACAGGTTTGTTAATTAAAAATTTTACTATTAGATTCAATCAATATTGCACATATGAAGCAAATGGTGCAGTGTGGACTGTAACGGGGTATAAAATTGATGATAATGGAGATGGATATTTGCGATTAACAACAACTATGTCTTCTTCTGTTCAGACTTTACCAAGCACAGGAACTCTTACGAGAAAAAGTGGTAATGGCGATGAATCAATAGAATATGCAGAAGCGGAAGAAGTCAATAGAAATCCTTTTTGGAATCCTTCTACAAATCAAGTTGATTTTAGTTATTATATACAAAAATGGGAATTTAATGAACCTGATTTGTTGATAATGTTATTTGGGTGGAATGATACCACGGAATTTGCGTTCGGTGTTGATGATTTAGTTAAAAATACAAAAGTATTTTGTGATAAGTTTTATGAACAATACCCAAATGGCAAGGCTTTGTTTGTTGTTCCTCCATATGGTTACGCACCTGCCCCAATATCTAATAATGTAAATGGACTTAAATATACTCGTCAATATTGCTATGAAAAAATGATGGGTATATACAATGATACAAATAAGTTTGATGTATGCCCGTCATATATGTTTGTTGATGATGAACTTGGAATGAGAAGTGAAAAAATAAAACCATTGAAAAGATTTCCGGATTATGAAATAGATAACGCTGGAGATGGTATACACAACAATGATGGCGCGATGCAACAGATAGGCGATTCTGCTTATCCGTATATTTTACAATATGTCGGTTTGTAGAGTAACTCGGTAACCATAAAAATGCAGAGTACGGTTGTAAGCTGGCCGCAGTGGAATTAACCTACCACGTAAGTGAGCCGTATCGTGGACGGCCTATAAAATTCTCTGCATTTTTATTTGCACTATAACATCACACAGATCAGACAACAATTAAATTTTAGCATTATGATTCTACTTGCATTTCTTTCGTTCCTGGTTGTGGCGATTTACACAACCATTATTACCGTGAGCTTCGAAGAGTGTCCGCGTTCTATCAGTGAGGCTTGCTACAGGTATACAAACACAAAGATGTTTGCCGGCTTTATGATTGCTGCGGCTGCACTGCTTGTACCTCCGGCACTGGAAGCCTCAACAGAAGTCAGTCAATTCCTTGTATTTCTCGGCTTCATTGCAACCGGCATTATAAGCATAGCTCCTAAACATATCAAGAGTGAAAAAATGGAAAGCGTCATTCATCAGAATGTTTCCACGCTTCTGTTCTATGTCGCCCAGACATGGGTAGCGCTCAATATGCCATGGCTCCTGATTGCATGGATAGGCTATGTGGTATATATACTGATCAAGTACAGAAAGACGAATCCCCGGCTTGATATGTACGACAGGTTCGAATATGCAAAGCCTGTATTGTGGGCAGAAGCCATAACGATACTTCAGGTATATACAACGGTTTTAATAGGCTTGCTTTGATACATTAATGTCATAAAATCATATTTTCCATACGAGCTGTCGCAATTATAAAGTGACGGCTCTTTTTTTAATCATTAAAATAACAAAGATACTTTTCAAAAGAACTATAATTTTTATGTCCTGAAGCTCTCATGATCTCCATGGGATTATAACCTCTCAGAACATTGTTTGTTATAAAAGTTCTTCTACCTGTATGCGATGCAATAAGTTTCCATTTAGGATAAAATTCGACAGTCACGTGTCCATTTATTTTAGTCTCTCTCTTTATCATTTCATCGAATTCTTTCCCTATATGTCGTAATAACATTTTTAGATACCGATCGTAACAAGAAATGTCAGTTGTTACAGGTGCACGGTAGTTATATTTCTCTAATATGCTATAGGTTGTATTTCTATCTAATGACATTTTCTCTATATCAACTCTCACTTCAGTTCCAGTCTTTTGCTGTAAGATAGTAAATATATTTCTGTCGAAGCAAGTTCTGTCTATTCTCACTATATCTGAAAAACGTTGCCCTAAATTACAAGAAAGAACAAACATGTCTTTTACTCTTTCCATATTATGGATGTGTTGCATGTTCCTTTTGATACTTGAAACATCAAAATGATATATATGCGAAACCTCATCCAGTGTTAATGCTATTTGTTTATGACAATATGGAGGTATTTTAATGACGTTATAGCTATCAGATATTTTTGCCTGATGTTTTCCTGCCCATCCAATAGCTGTTCTTAATTGAGAACATAAAGTTTTCACTGTTGACATAGATAATTTTTTGGAAAGCAAATAAGGGATGAAATTACACCAAAATACATCTGTAATATGATAAGGATACAATATGCATTTAAACTGCTTTTGAATATCCTTTAATTGTTTTTTTAGGCATGATAAATGTTTCCCGTAACAAGGTGACATTTTATTTTTTACCAGGATAAGTGTATCTATGCTCTCTATTAAAGTAGCATTGGACAGATCAATAATTAAATTCTGGTAAGGATTCTCCAGAAAATCTCTAAACATAGATTCAGAATAATCCAGATTCAGAGGTACGTAGGGTTCAGAATCTTTCATAGCTACCATTTTTAGGCTTATAAGCCATGGTTAAACATAAGTAATCTTTTTTGCTGTATTAAAGTTATGAAATTCATTTAAAATATCAAAGTATTTTGCTTTTTATTTTGGCAGCTGATTGATGTATTATATATTTGTAACAAGGGTTCTCGTAAGGAATCTTTTTTGCTAAAAGGGGCGCAGCGAAGTGTCGCTGTTGCTCCTTTTTTATTTCTTATATAGGTTATAATCAAGATATCTGTATATAATCACATCGCAATAAAACTTTAGACCTTTTGTATCTTTTACCCTTTTTACCATATCCGATTTTTACCTTTGTTTTGTTGGTATTGTATTATAAATCAAGTCATAAATTATTAACCGTTAAATGATTAGAGAGATGAAAAAGAAAATTGTTTTTGTGGCTATCGTAATAGCTGTTGTAGTAGGCTTGCTGGCGTATTATAAATACATACCGTTTTGGGCAAGCATTGTGAGTACGGGGGCATTTATTGCCGGTATTATTGCCGGATGGATTGCCAAGAAGTGGAGCGATAAGCATATAGTTGACGGCAAATGACATGGAGAACCTGAGCACATTAAGTGAAATTTTTGATATTGTCGGAGGGATAGTCACAACGATTATCCTTCCTCTTTTCGGTGTACTTTTCCTTCGTGAAGCAAAGAAAAGAAAAGCTTATGCAGAAGCCAGACAAGCGGAAGCGGATGCCAAGCAGGCAGAAGCGGATGCACGCAAGGCCGATGCAGATACGATCACTTCCTATGCCAACGAATGGAAAAAGAACTATGAGGAAGAAAAGGCTACAAACTTGCGGCTCGACCAGAAGATAGACCAGCTTTATCTTGAAAAGAACCAGGACCGTGAGCGCATCCATGAACTTATGGAGAAAAACACGGAGCTGGCCTTGAAATGTCAGATGCTCGAAGTTATGAAGTGCAAGAAAAGAGGATGCGTAGACCGTGAGCCTCCCAGTGATTTCTAATTTTAAAAACAAATTATTATGGCAGCAACAACCTTATCATTTTCAAAAGTGGGCAACGTATGGGTTGCTACTACAGATGCTCTTGGCAACATGATTCTTCAGGTCAAGAGAAATGCGGACGGTGCGATTAAAATCGAGCAGTATATTGACGGCATGGATCCTATGCCGTGTAAGGATATAATTAACCGGGATGCAAATCTTCTTATTCCTTTCTCCAGTGCAAAAGGTATTAAACTAAAGATTACGTCACAAACTGAGGTTACCAAGGCAATGATAATAGAAGCGGTGTTCGAGAGCACCTCTTCCGGGGGCGCTATTCCGGGTAACATACTTACCAATTCGGATATTATCAACACTCTTACAAGCGATGCAATAGACAAGGTTCTTTCAGCTGCGCAGGGAAAGGCTTTGAAAGCGCTCATTGACGCCAAAGTTATACCGACAGCGGCTACAACTGCAAAAGCCGGTATCGTCAAAAAGATGGCAGCTGTGGCAAAGCCACAGGATGATACACCGGCGAATATTAAGGCTTCATTGGAACAATTTATCGACGCTGCAAAATCAGCTTTAATGATGGAATAACATGAAAGAAATAGATTCTATTGTAATTCATTGCTCGGCTACTAAAGCCGGGCTTGATATCGGAAAGAAGGAAATTACCCAGATGCACCTGCAGAGAGGGTTCAGCACAACCGGTTATAATTTCGTTGTCCGTCTGGACGGAACGGTGGAAGTAGGACGCAGCCTGCAAATCGACGGAGCACACTGCAACAGCAAAGGATTCAGCGGCGTAAGTTACAACAAACATTCCATCGGTATCTGCTACGTAGGTGGTACGGATGAAAACGGCAAGCCTGCCGATACCAGAACGCTGGCACAGAAGAAGGCTCTGGAGAAACTGATCAGAAAGCTATGCAGCGAATACCGCATCGTGGAAGTTCTCGGACACCGTGATACCAGTGCGGACCTGGATAATGACGGTATTGTAGAGCCGAATGAGTGGACAAAGATGTGTCCTTGCTTTGACGTGCGGAGTGAATATCCGTTTATTCCGGAAATCGTCGTGAAGCCATGAAGTATCTGCTGTACATATTGATTATTGCACTTGCCTTTTCTCTGGGGCGGTGCAGCCGTTCTCCTGCCGGTAACGACATAAAAAGGATTGATACCGTCGCGACGGTTCAGGTGGTAACAAAAGTTGATGTAGATACGCAGTATATTCTGTGTCCGCTTTCCTATCTGGCATGGATTGACAGTACGGATACAATCCACATAGGTGACAGCTGTTGTCATCCCCGGGAATATAAGGAGTATCAGGATTCAAGCTATTATGCCAGAATAAGCGGTATTGCTCCGCGGCTTGACGAGATAAGGGTATATCCGAGGACCGTATATCAAACGCAATACATCTACCGTGATATAATCTCAAAGCCCAAGAAGTGGGGCATAGGTGTAAGCGCCGGCTACGGCATAGGGAAAGGCGGTTTTTCTCCGGTTCTGGCTGTGACGGTGAATTATAATTTACTGCAATTCTAAGTATTGTCTTTGCCTTGTAAAATAAGAAAACTCTAACAGAGCGTGATTCCCACAATTCTGTTAGAGTTTCTTTTATGCCTTTACGGCTGTTCCTGCTGCAGGCTAATCTTCCAGGCGTGTGCCCTGTTGTAGTATTTCCCTTTATATTCTACGGCGGTCATGTTGTATTCGATTTCCACCTCCTGCCCTACTCTTAAGAACTGATGCTGTACATCGTCTCCGGTTACCTCGAAGCATAAGGAGTTAGAATATCTACTCTGTGATGTCTCGATGACGGCTTCGCGTTTCATAAACATGGTACCGTCTCTCTTTGGTATAGACTGGGTGTCCGATACCCAAATGATTTTTCCTTTAATATTCATAGTGCGTGTATTTGTGTTTAACCGTCATTCTCCATTGCAGGATCAAAGCCCATAATTATATCTGTTGTTCCAGCCGGCTGATGAGTGTATATAAAGTCTCCATGTGTCTTTGGATTTGCCTGTGCTGTTCCTTCTGCGGAAACTTCGGTCGCGGCTGTCTTATCCGTATTTTCTTCATAAGGGTTTCTGCTTTTGCATCCTTGTAATCTGCATATATTCAAACCGCCGAATCTGCCTGAAGGTGTTCTGTACAAACATGGATGACGGAAACATTCGTATGCTTTTGGATCTTGTGCAATATTGGCTTCGGAAACAAGTCCTGCTTTCTTATATGCATCTATCATCTTTTCCATATCATTGTTTCGGGCTTTCAATGTTATCATGTCGCTGTCTAACTTATAGATAAAATCAAAGACTTCCCTCGGACTGGCCAGCCTCATATCCTCAGCAAATATCATATGTCCATGGTATATCTTGTCTCCTGTCTTTGCAACAGAAGCCACAAAACAATCATCTCCGCTATCATTCTTTTCTTCCAGTGTTCTAAAATACACAGCCTTTGTAGTAAGGCAGTCTCTGTACGTCACAATGTCACCGCATGTCAGCGGAGGATAAGGCAGCACCCTTTCAAGATCATCATTCAGGGCCGTACTTGCGTCGTGCATCATTTCTTTTTCATAGATAATGGCAGCCTGTCTTTCCAGCTGGCACCCTTTACTGTTTTCCCATCCTCTTAAAAAGAGCACCGCATCACAGTCGAGAAGTGCATGTATATCTCTGCCCATGTGCTCTGCGTAACTTGCGTTTTCGTCCGGAGACACATCAAACGGCGTTACTGCTTCATATCCTTTCTCTGCCAGATATCTGGTTGCTCTTTCAGCTCTTTCTTTCACGTCTTTTATATCGTATCCTGATATAGGAAGACTTACATAAACTTTCTTCATTTCTTTCTTTTTTGGGTTAATTTCTTTATCATCCTATTAAGGTATGCGTTTTCCGATTCAAGTCCTTTAATCTCATTTCTCAGACGCTCTACCTCTTCATTGTATCTCCTTGTCTCATACTGATAAGGATAATGTTCACTTCTGCATATACATAAGGACATATCTCCGGAGTTTACTACCGGCCAGCAACCAGGGATAAGAACTTTTTCTCCTTTCTCGGTATAGATGTAATGACATTTCATTTGTCAATCCAATTATCACTGTTATACCAATACCACTTGCAGCCACCGGCAGTATGTCTTTCTCCCCTGCAGCAGGAACAGATATTACCGGCGCTGATTCCTGTAATTCTCTTTGCTTCTTCTGCACTTGGAAAATAAACCTTGTTGTTGTCTTTATCCACCATGATCACCGGCTTTTTGTTCCAGCCGGCTACACAGTGGTGGTTGGTCTTAGGCTTACGAAGGTTCTTGAGTATTTTAGCCTGCTGTTCCTTCGTAAGCCATTCATCCCATTTACGGCCCTTATGCGGTGACGGATGCCCTTTCATAAATTGTCCGTTTACCTTGTTGCGATAAACGCGTACCGGACCTAATGTCAATTCCATGTCATTTTACATTAATATTCCATGTTAGTTCCGCATCTTGGCTTAGGTACATATTCGTCTTTTTCTTCGTCAAGTTCGTAACAGTCCGGACAATAGTCCTTACCGTCTATATTTATCCAGGAATCGTCATCCGCAGATTCTCTTGCATAAGAGCTATCCGCCCAGGCTACATATCCGTTAAACTCATCTACATGTGATTTGCCGCAGCCATCACATACACACTGATACATATTTACTTCTCTTATCATTTCTTATATCTATTATAATAATCAACAATTGTTATTTATACTTGAAGAACGCTTGGTTTGTATATATTCTGCTATCTCACCTATCGCTTCATTCCAGGGAATCTCCCCAAGGTGTTTCAAGCAGGCATCCCAGCCGGCAATAAAGTCCGCCATACAAACCTGTTCGTTACCAGTTCTCCACAGCGGACGACATGCGTCATTAGCATATTCTTCCGCAGCTTTTTCTATATCTTTTCTTGTCATAGCGATTCAATTTCTTTTTGCAGATTATTGATTTCTTCTTCTATCTCGGCGCGTATCAGATTGTCGTGTTTATCCAATAACTCACCTATATATTTCATTCTCCACGCCGGACAGCAATTGTCGTTACCGTTTGCATAAGTAAGTTTGTGGTTAGATTTAGAACTTATTTCATCTTTAACTTCTTTCAGTTGTTTAAGTCTTTCACTAATTTGTACAGCTCTTTCGTATTGCTCCTTTGTCATAGTATTTTCTCCTTTCCAATTTACCCCAACAGCCACCACATGGCTGCCAGGAATATGTAATACAATTTTGTTTTCAATTATCTCCCTCCCATTTATCAGTTGTTCCTAACAGATGTTTTGTCCGATCGTTATAGGGAATACAAAATGCATAACAACTGCCAGAGGCATAGTATCTGCAAGGGTTATCGCCTACATGAGAAAAAAATGCTGCTGTCCAATCCTCACTTTTTGAATCTCTCACTAATACTTTATCAAACGGCTTAAACTCATATTTAGGCTTTCCCTCAATTCCAAAGAAGCGTTTCAGACATTCTTTAGCCTTAGGATCTTTGCTTGCTTCGAGCGAGTCAATCAGTATTTGCACTTCTTCTTTAGTAGGTTTTTCTATTTTCTCTCCTGCATTGGAGCTCGTATTAAAAGAAGGCATTGAATCTTCATCAGTAATAAGTAATGATACATAATCATCGGTATTATAAGTGGATTTATTAGCACCGATATTTATATTTTTAATGATTGAAAGCCAAGTGTAAGCATCATTAGATTGCTTGATTATATCCCCGTCCTTAAAAGTCCTGTATTCGGGGATTTCAATCATAAGGTCATTATTACGATTTTCATCTGCTACCTCAGAACCATTTATAGTATAAGTAAGTATCTTCTCCATTATACCCACATCAATCAATGCAACAACATTGTATATACTGTCGGATTTTTTATCCCAACAAACAATTCTTGCTCTATTACCATCGCGCGTTACAATTCTACCGTCTGCCCCACCGCTTGTGATTTTCTTCCCCATTTCCAAATCAAACGGCACTTTTACGAATTTCTTTTCCATATACTTTTGTTTTAATTCCATTTTAATGGTCGGTTATTAATTCTCTTCAGGTATGCATCTATCTTCTTCTCCGCATCTTCATCGTTATAAACGAATATCCTTGTGCGGGATTTATCGCCCGGAATTGTAACATACCTTCCTTTCTTTTCCCTTTCTCTCTGTTGCGCAACTTTCAATTCTGTGCCGACCGGATTCTTTTCCAGGTCTACTTTACGCGGCAACAATGGATCTCCTGCATCTATCATATATTTCCTCCTTTCTTAAATACATGTTCAAACGCCCAGTCAAAGTCTGTGTCAAGATTAAGTTTTGACGGATAAGACTTGAGGTATTCATAAATCTTGTAAGCCATTGCATCATCATCTCCTACCCTGTCGATGAATGTCATTAACAGAGCATTTGTCATATCAGCATCAGTACCATAGTCTTGCTGCTCCTGCAATGTATTTTCATTGGTAGTACGTCTGAGCTTTCTCAATGCCGTAATAGCTGTGTTGTAATTGCGCTTGTCTTCATGGCGCAATTTGTAGCCGGCTTTCTTCAAAGCCTGTTCAAGGTTCATCAGATTTGTTTCAAGAACATCTACCAGAACAAAAAAGGCATTGTTCATTGTGTTTAGATTTGTGGATCCTGGTTTCATGGTTTTGTATTTTATATTATTCAAACAGATTCATTTGTTTCAATATCCCTTTAGGTGTTTCTATTTCTTGAAGGCAGGCTTCTTTAAATCTCTTTTCCTGGCCTTCAAAATAGCCTTTGTCTATCTCCGTTGCATAAAAGTCAAAGCCCATTTTATATGCGGCTATACGGCTACTTCCGCTTCCCAAGTGAGTATCGAGTATTTTGTCTCCAGGGCATGCAAATACACGTAGTAGGTAAGCATATAGGTCAACAGGTTTTTGCGTAGGATGAAATTTACCATGGTCTGAATTTCCTCCTCTATTTGGTATAGTGACATGTTTTGCCGGTTTATCGAAAGAAGTCCATGCCAGTTCGCATTGTGAAAAATTCTCCCATACCTGCTGCTTATCCCAACACACAAAGCAACGTGTTGGCGGAAGAGGAAAGTAATTGCCTCCCCATATAATCTGATTTTTACTTACTCTAAACAACTCTTCGAAATATTCTTTAGACGGACGGATATCCCATTTATGAATATTCCCTTTATTCAGACATCTGTTTTTGAGTTTTCCACGTCCGTGCGTGCTTTTTTTATCAAGTCCGTAAGGCGGATCAACAATAGCTAAGTCAAAAAACTTATCTGGTATAGACTTCATATACTCCATGCAGTCCATGTTATATACTTCGCTTATCATTTTTAAAACAGAGTTAATTGTTGGTTTATTATACACCTTTCCTAAACGAATACCATTGGTCATATCCCTTTGGCAGTTTCTTTCTTGCCGCAAATATTATTGTCTGCCGGTTTATCCTTACAGGATACTTGCGCTTCTCTTTTTCAGAATGCTTGCGTATAGCCTCATCAAGAGAGCTGCTGATTACATTGCGGTATGCTTTTGCTTTCATCTTTTCCGGCCTTTTCATATTGCGTCCCATATCAACAGTCGTTTTTATCCTGGTCCAGTACCGGTACTCCATCGAATTGCAGCAAAGACATTTTTATGCCAGCAAGATACTCTGCCATATTTTTGTTTTCGTCATAAGTTACCTTCTCGTTTACCTTGAATACTTCCGCTACTGCATCAATCTGCATCAGGCAATCACCCATACTCGTGTGCGGTGTCTGCAGGTCCGGATGATTTTCTCTGTAAACCTCAACAAACGGACGTGCATCGACAAGGAAGTGTCTGTTCCATGGAAGAGGATATTCATCGTTTCTCATTATCTGCATGTATATATAATGCAGGTAGCATCTTATCATGGGCAAATCAAAATCAATCTGCAATCCCCATACGGCAACCTTGCCGGCATAAGGCTTGAACCACTCTATAAATTCATTGACAAAGGATACAAGGCCTGTTTCCTGTTCAGGAGTTGCAACAAAAGCCATTCTCGCTTCATCACTTTTCATCATCCACCACTTCAATGTTCCGGCCTCTATTCTGAATCCGGCTTTAATGCTGTCCTGGAGATTGATTGTCCACGTATGCTTTCTGCCGGTTTCTCCGGTTACAGGATTAAACTCTACGACGGAAACCGTTCTTATTACCGAGCCCGGTGTAAGGCCAAGTGTCTCCGTATCAATCATGACATGCTTAAGTTCTGAAATGCTATACATCATACTCTACAATTATTACGTTCTTTCTTGTCGGATCATATCTGTACTGAGGAAGCGGATACGCGGTCCTTACGTATCTGCCCGATTCGCGGTCGTATGTATAATATTTCTGGAAAAGGATAGAGGCTTCCTCTATGCTGGCGGCAATAATCGCCATTGAAATGCACATCTCTTTATCTACGGTGAAATAGTAGTAGTTCATTCCTCCGGATAAAATGACTTTATGCGCTTCTGCATGCCGTTTGATATTCATTGAACAGAAGGGTATCGAGTTGAAATTTACGATATCCATCGTATCGTAACCGTCTTTTGCCTTATAGCACTCCATGCCTTCCTCCGGCACAACTCTTATGACCGGAGAAGCATTGCATCCGTCGGCTTTCCCGTTATAAGACATAATGATGCTGTTAATAAAATCAGGTGGATTGTTTATCACCCCGTCAGCCTTTAACTGTTCCAATCTCTGCTTTGCTTCAGGTGATATTCTGAAACTGTAAATGTCTTTTGCCATGTGGTTAGTATTACGTTGTTTACTTATGCAAATGTAGTTTTGAGCATGTAAACAGCGTAATACATTTGTTTCCAACACCTCTAATGTTGTAAGGTCATTCTTCCTCTTCTTTTATAGGATCGGGCTTGTTGTTGTACTTGGCATTGATTTGTGCAAGTTTTTCTTCTGCAGTCAGCGGACGCGGTGTTTTTTCCGAGTATTCTATTGCGCTGTATGTAGGTACGCAGAACTTCATCATTCGAGTTAATGCAAGGATTTTTTCCTGTGGTTCGTCAATCATCTCTATGATTTCTCCCACATTGGATATGAACGGCTGCAGCTGTTCAAGAAGTTCCATTCTTGTCTGTCTCATGCTTTTCCCTCCCTTTCGTATTCCTCCCAGCCTTTTATGTCCGGGAACAAAACGGCCTTTGTCGTCTCGCATGGCGTTGCCGTTTTCGTCCTGTTTCAGAACGATTACTCTGTCTTTGGGGGCACGGACATCAAGACCGTTGTCAAGAGAGAGCATGACGAATCCGTCGGCAAGAATTTCTTTTATAAACCCTTGCCAGTTAGTTCCATCCAGTTTGATTTTATCTCCTTGCTTCACGGTTTTATATCTTTTACCCTTAGCGCAAAGGTAACTTATTATTTTTATGCAATTAATTAAAAATGTAAAGATTATGGGATTTATGTCAAAGCTGTTCGGTACGGATGGTGCTTATAAACAAAGCATTGACGACCTGAACAAAGCAAAGGATCTTGAGATGAGCTACTACAAGAATCTTGCGGAGATGGACCAGCTGCAACGCTCGGAGAATCAGGCGGCGCTGGCAGAAGCAAGAGACCTTCTTACTGCCTCGTCGAAAAGAACTGCCGCTACGGCTGCCGTAACCGGAGCGACGCCGGAAGCGCAGGCCCTGGAAAAAGAAGCTGCAACCGAAGCATTGTCGGATATAGCTACCGGTGTAGCCAGAAATGCATCTGCAACCAAAGACCAGGCCATGGCTAATTATCTGGCGGCAAACAAAGAGTATACGCAGGCTATTTCTAACGTGAGAACACAGCAGGCTCAGGCCGAATCGGCTGCACTTGGCGGGCTGTTAAGTGCCGGGATGAGTGCTGCAACCACTTTCGCCACAGGTGGAATCGGAGGCATAGGAGGAAAGAAATAATGGATATAACAGCAAGAATAAATAACCATGAGAAAAAGAGAAGCCAGACCAATACGGATTCTCTCACGTCTTCCATATTGTCGGCGAAACCGCCACAGCCGGAAAATGCGCCATTGCAGTCTCCTGCACAACCTCCACAGCCTGTAAGCCCGCCGTCTCCTTCACAGGAAATTATTCAGGCTGCCAATACGGATGATATCAGAAATGTCAGGATTGATATTCCCGGCACACCACAGAATAACGGTAGTGCGGACTGGCGTTCCCTTGATTATGACAGCGCGGTAAAATTCAATCCCGACCTGTCTGTAAGCCAGTATATTAGCGGTGCTTCACAATACAGGAAAGAGAATAATCAGCCCGGATTCTCCGACATGGAACTGTATGCCTTGCTCGGCGGTAAGGATCCGTATAAAAGCAAGAAGGAGCTTGACGAAGAAGAAAAGCAAAGAAGCAAAGACGAAAAACGGCTGCGTGCCGGGTATTATGTCGACAGCATAGGCAATCTTCTTGCCAATCTGATTAATTACACGAGAACGACAAAAGGGAATCCCGCCATGGATTTGAGAGGTCTGAGCATGAACAGAGGAAGACTGGACAATGAAAGGAACAGACTTCAACAGTTAAGGCTATACCATGACAACCTTGCAAGATCGAATTACAAGGACTACATGGACAAACTTAAAGAACAACGTGCAAGAGAAGCGGCAGCTGCAGCAGCCGAAGTAGAGTTCCAACGAAAAATAGCACTCGAGCAGATGAAGCAAAATTCTCCGCTTACAAAGCTGAAAGAGGAAAGCGAAAAAATAAGGAAGGAAGGTCTGGAAGCAAACAGAGACCTCACCGCAGCAAGAGCAGAAGCACAAAGAAAGGAAAACGAATCACATGACGAGTTGACTAAATTAGAAGCAGACCTTTTAAAAGCAAGAGCTTATGCGGCAAGAAAGAACGCCGGAGGAAGCAGAGGAAAGAAACAGCCTCTTATGATCCGGTTAAAGAATAATGACAGCTATTCCAAGGATGAATATAACCTGAACGACGACAAGGACCTGATGAAAATGTACAGACAAGGCGTTGAACTTGGACTGTTTCCGGAATATACGCTCCTCAACGATGGAGGCAAAGAAGTATTAGATCCTTCCAAAATGGACTCTGACAAGCTTAGGAATATAATTCTTTATAGTGGGAAATATGTCACAGAAGATGACGAGGACTACGACAGGGTATTAAGCTATCCAAATAAAAAGCCTTCACTTGGATGGGGCGTTTCAAGCAAAAACGACAAAGATGAAGATCTATTAGATTGGTAAAATATGAGCAAAGACAACTTATCCAGTCTGTATAACGGACTTATTAAAAAGGGCTATTCTTCCGATGATATCGGTGATGAAGCCACATTTCGGAGAAAAATGGCTGACAAGGAAAACCGCAAGGCCTTATACGATTACGTCTCTTCACGCGGTGATTTCCGCATAGGAGATTACGAATCTTATGAGAGCAGACTATCCGGCAAACCTGAACAGGAGAAACCGGATATTGACGTTCTTGCGGCAACGGCAGAACAGACAGCTGTTCCGGATGAAACCACGGTACAGGATGCTCTTCCCAGAGAACAAAGAAAAACTCTAAGGGAGCAGGTGGGAACAGGCATACCTTTTGCGGTTCCAAGCGAATCGGAAATGGCTGCCAAATTTGCGACAGTTCCTACAGACGACGTTAATGCAAGGTTGCAGAAAGCGGCTGCATCCGGAAAGCTCGATACTATCATCAACAGCGAAGAAGAGAAAAACATCAGCCAGGTGTTTACCCCAAGGCCGATATTTGATGTGTCGGATATATACAAGAATTTTTCCGACCGTTTTTCTCTGACAGAAAGAGGTAAAGAGCTGAATGCAGAGCTGGCAGATATCTCCAAAGACATTCAAGGCAAGTATATGCAGGAGTTTATGGCTTCCGATGAGTTCAAGAAGCTTCAGAACAGCCTGAAAGGACAGGAGCTTGACGATGCGGCAAACGAAGCTTTCCGCAGCATGTATTCCGCTAAGATTGATTCGGAGTTAAGACCATACGTAAAAGCATTCCAGGATGAAGCCTTCGCGCGTTATGAAACAGACCTGTCACGCGACCTTAGTGCGTATCAGGAGAAAGAAAAGCAGAAGACGAAAGAAAGTATAGCATCTGACGTTTCCTCTCTTTCCGCTTCGGTAAACAATCTGCTGGACGATAACCATCGCCGGTTAAGTTCCCATGCAGGCAGCGGAGGAAGCGCCATGTCGGCTATTATGGGAAGCCGCAAGTATATCCAGGAAACAGAGCAGGACAGAAAATCAAAATCACAGCTTGAAGCAGCTCAGAAGTTATTGGAAGAATCCCAGAACATTATAGACGAAGCAGGCAAAAAAGGAAAGACCAATTTCATAGCCGGTCTTGGACGCGGATTTGCCGACACTGCATTTAACGCAGACAACTGGCTGTTCGGTCTTCCTGATATAAGAGATTCCAAAGTTCTTATGGATACTCTCGATAAGTACGACAAGGGAGAAGCGCTGACAGAATCGGAACAGGCCCTTATGGATGCAGCTGTAGCCAACATGGCTACCAATGCATATTATTACTCTGACCTTGGACGCGGGTATAAGGCAGGAAGCGTTACAGGCCAGAGCATACCTTTCATGCTCGAGTTCGCCATCAATCCGGTATCAGGTTCGGGCAGCGCCATCGCAAAAAGCATTCTCAAATACGGAATGAAGAAGTTCGGAAAGAGTGCAGTAAAGAACAGTGCAGCCAAATTTGCAGCCCGCCTTGTCGGCGATGCAGCGGCAGCAGCGGCAATGACCGGTACTTCTTCCCTTGCACGCGTGGCAGCCGGAGCAATAGAACGTGCAGGCGGTGACATACAGCTGGACGAGACCGGCACAGGTTATGCCGGACGTACAGGGCAGATGGGTGCAGGAGAAGCCCTTGGAAAGTCCTTTGCATCCACATTCCTGAATAACCAGTCGGAAATGGTGCTCAACGCATTCAGCGGTCTTGGCTCCAAGATATGGAAGTCGGCAGAAAAATATATCCCCGGCGGTGCTGCTGCCATCATGGACAATGCCGTCATGGGTAAGGCCGGAGAAATCTACCGTAAAATCAAGTCCGATCCTACTTTCAAGGAAGTGGCACGCCGTACACAGTTCCATGGAATAAGCAAAGAATATCTTGAAGAATTATATGACAACTTTGCCAATATTCCTCTTGGTGAAATGACTCTGGAAGAAGCGACGGACCTCGATAACAATATAGACACATTCCTCGGCCTTGCTCCCACTTCGGTAGCGTTCGGTGTTATAGGATTGGGTGGCCTTACCGCACAGAAGATGCAGCACCGCAAGAAGATGAAAGCGGCTTTCGGTAATATGTCACGTATCGAGAGAGAACGTCTGGCGAAACTTGAAGAGCTTGGCGAAAAAGCCGGAAACGAGGATATCAAGAACTTTATCCGTGAAACCATACTTGACAAAGACCTGTCACCGGAAGAGAAGAAGGCGGAGATTGAATATGCTTACAATCTTGCTGTAGGCAATGCCATCGACGATGTAGAAGCTGCACAGCAGGACGAAATACAGCAAAGCAGTCTTAACGCTTCCCAGGAAGGCGCAGCCATATACGCTGAACACAATCCTGAAACCATGCGTCAGACCGTGCTTCGCCGCGAGCTGGCAGAACAGAAACTTATTGATGCGGGCTTTGCCGCAGAGGATATAGAAAGAATGAAGAGCACTCCTGTCGGGGAACGCGGACAGCTGTTGTCTTCTATGGATGAAGCATCCTCCCAACCTGCTACAGACTTCTTCAATGCGTTCGACCGTGAAGAAGCCATGAACGAGGCACTTGATACCGCGCATGAAGAGGAAGTGTCTCAGGCCCGCTCCATGCTTCAGGATATCGTATTGCCTAACCAGACTGTTACCGTTATTCCTCTTGGTCAGTATGGAAATGAACAGGCCCAGTATGGAGTGGTTGTCAGCGGTATAGACGCAAACGGCAATCCTACCCAGAACAATGGTGCGGTTGTCACATATCCGGTACAGGTTGTAAATGGTTCTCCCGACTTCTCTACCATAGACAAGGGAAATGCTGTTGTTGCTATCCCTGCATCATACACCGACGCAATGGTGTTTTCTCCGGATGATGCTTTTAACGGCATGCTTTCAGCATATCAGCAGGATGCCGCAATCCTCGAAGGTACTCCTATTTTCCAGGGTGCACAGTTCCCTGTCATGTTCGATGACGGTTCTATGCAGAATATCATTGTAGCCGGTACTGCACCTACGGGAGAAAGTGTCATTGTCCTGCCCGATGGAAAGACGGTAAACATGTCTATGGAAGAACTCTCCATGCGCAAGAGAAACGCGGAACTTGCTCCTATCATGGCAGAACAGGCAGAAGAAGAGCAGGTACAGCAGCAGGCAGTTCAGGAAGCAGTCACAGCAGGATACAGCGAAGAAGTGAAGAATCTCCAGCCGCAAGCCGGAGAAAAGCTCGTCATAGACGGACGTAATGCAGCCATAAAGGAAGTTGCTCCCGATGGTCTTATCGTAGACTATATTTCAGAGAACGGCGATATCATGGGGACAGATGTAGTTCCTTATGAAGCATATTACGATTACAAACAGACTTTATTTGAACAGCAAAATGAACTTACACAACAACAGACAACCGGTGAAAACGTCAGTGGCCAGCCTGGTGAGACAGGTGCTCCGGATAGTACGGTCTCTACAACAGAAGGAGAAGCAGCAGAAGTTACGGGTATTCAGCAGGAAGCCGGATATCCTATGGATGAGAACGGAGAACCTGACTTCCTCCGGATGCAGCCGAAGCAGACAGTTCAGCTTCTTGCCAATACCTTTGCCGAGGATGCAGCGTCATTCGTCAGTGACAGACTTTCGGCAGCTCAGAAGGCAGCAGAAAAGGCCGCAAAGAAATCTCCAAAAGCGCTTGGTTTCAATGAGCGTGTTAAGGAACTTTCCGAAATAAAGCAGGAAAGAGAGAGCGCAGCCCGGGAAATTGAATACTGGCAGAACATTTCTTCTCTTATAGGAACAGAGGTTCAGCCTCAACAGGTGGCACAGGCTCCTACCATCATGGAAGAAGCTGAAGATGAATCCCGCAGGAATCAGGAAAGACTTGCTTCCATGACAGAAGAAGAGATTGCAGCGGCACAGGCAAAAGTCCAGGAGAATATCGACAAAGGCAAATATGAAAGCAGATCTGCCGGTCGCAAGCGCATCCGCTATTCAGAACAGGATAGCGAAATGGGTGAAGCATTTACACCAATGGAACATGTGTTGCGAGAAATCGCTACAGGACGTATTGTTTTCCAATGGAGTGATAAAGGAAGCACACAAGGACTTGGCTCTCATCTTGGAATGTCGGATTCCAACAAGGAAAGACAGAGTCTTATATGGGCTTTATCCAATGAGGGGTACACACCCGAAGCAGCAGCGGAAATCATACATGGAGATATGTCGGCGGCAATGCAGGAGCTTGTCACGGATCAGGACGTGTTCAATATGATACTGGATGCTTTCTCTCAGTATGGCAGCCCAAGCCGTATGTTTGAAGCTGCACAGCAGATGCATGGCAATGATTTGGAATCCCAGAAAGGTTATGAGGAAGACATGGAACGCCAGCAGCTTGAATGGGAAGCATACTATAACAACATGAGCGTAGAGGACTGGAGTATATTTGTTGATATTATAGAAGAAGAACTCGAATATCAGCTCCGCACCTTTACAGATGAAGATATTAACGCTATATTTGAAGAAATTTACAACGAACAGTATGGAACAGGACGAATTGAGACTGAAAGTACAGAAGGCGCTCAGCAATCCGCAGACAGTGAAGGAAGCAATGAAATACAGCCTCAGCAAGAATCTGATAACGAAACAGCAGATGGAAGAAGCGAAGTCAGACCGGAAGAAACAGCTGCGTCTGATGAGCAAGGCGGTAGCACATTATCTCAACCGGGATTCACAGTAGAGAAACGCTACCACAAAAAGGATAAGAAAGACATCTTTGCAGTAAACTTTACTGAAAGGATGGAACGTGCTGCATTCCTGGATGCAAAGAAAAAAGCCAAGGATGCAGGAGGCTATTATTCTTCTTTCGGTAAAGGCGGCTTTATCTTTGAGACAGAAGAGGAGGCACGCAACTTTGCGGAAAGCATTTTACCGTTACCTAAGCAGTCTTCCATAGAAGCGGCACGCGCCGAGGTAGAGCAGAATCCTACCGAAGCACAGAAGGAAGCCGGCAACTACCGTAAAGGACACGTAACAATAGACGGTTACAATATCACCCTTGAAAATCCTAAAGGCAGCGAGAGAAGCGGTACAGACAAGGACGGAAACAAGTGGAGCGTAACCATGAATAATGATTACGGCTATATCCGTGGTACCGAAGGAGTGGACGGAGACCATATCGACGTATTCCTCTCTGATACTCCGGAAAGCGGTAGGGTATTTGTCGTGGACCAGGTAAACGAAGACGGCAGCTTCGACGAACACAAGGTAATGTATGGTTTCGATACCCTCGAGGATGCAAGAGAAGCCTATCTTGCCAACTATTCTCCCGGATGGAACGGGCTCGGGCAGATTACGGAAGTCAGCAAGGACCAGTTCAAGAAATGGATTGGCTCTTCTCATCGCAAGACCAAACCTTTTGCGGAATACAAGTCCATGATTACACCAAAGAAGCCGGAAGAGGTAAACGGATACCGTAAAGGCGACAAGGTGTACTACGACGGCAAACCTGCCACTATCTATGATTTTGAATACGACGGCCGTCCTGTGCTTGATACCGGCCTGGCTCCGGTTCTCTATACTATTGCAGATTGGAAGGATGTCACATTGGACGTATCACCAATCACTGCCAATTTCGGGAAAACACTGGTAAACAAATCAGGTGAAACAGAAATCCGTATCGGCAAATATGATGGCGACAAACAGACTGTCGGTGTAAAAATCAACGGAGAAGCACAGTCGATGTCCGTTCGTGAAGTGATTGGTCTTCTCGGCAGCGATGAATGGTCAGAGGTTAAAGAGGATAAACCGGCAGAGAAAAAATCTTCCGGCATGCAGCAGGTTAGCGTAGAAGGTCTGTTCGGTGACCTGAAAACCAAAGGTACGGCTAAACTTTCGGACAATGTGGTAGAAGAATCTCCTGCATACGGTTCACAGAACAAGGTTGTATCCACAGCGAGATATGAGGAGTTGAGAAAGAAGATGCGTGAAAAACTTAACAATCTCAATGCCGGTTATGATCCTGAACTTGTAGCCATCGGTGCAGAAATGGCAGCTTACCATGTAGAAGCAGGTGCACGCAAATTCGTAGACTTTGCAAAGAGAATGCTTGGTGATATGGGTGAAGAAATTCGTCCGTATCTCAAACTCTTCTATAACTCCGTCCGCGATTTCCCCGGCATGGAATCATACGAAGCTGAAATGACTCCATACGAAGAAGTAAGAAACACTGATATCAACAACATTAAACTTACCGAAGATGAACAAGCAGAAACAAATACTGAAGCTGTTGTCAGCGAAGCAGAAGCTGTTGTCAGCGAAGCAGAAGCTGTTGCAGCAACTGGCACAGCAGAAGAAATAGACAAGAAGATTAAGGATATTGACGCATCGCTCGAGAAAGTAAACAGCCAGCTCGCGCTGTTGGGATACTACGAAGCCGATACATCAACACCTTTCCATGAATCATACGGTTATGTCAAGTCGTCAGAGAAGAAGGCTCTGGCTGATGCGAAGTCTTTTGCCAAGAAACTGCAAAAGGATTTGGGCGTAAAAGAGGAAAAGTTTAGCGACAAGCGCAGAAAGCTGGCTTCGGTCAACATTGCACCCGCCGGCGGCAGCATCACGCTCAATATCCCGTTACAGCAGGATAGAGTGCTGGCTATATACATACCTATCGATATTGACAGAGGTACTGACGATATGTTTATACCGGGAGGTATCATGTATCGTATCGAATCCGGATCTGACTTTGCCGGAGAATCGAACATGTATATAAACGAAAAGTCAGACTACCCCACCATGCTCAATGCTTTCAGGAGACTTGCCAAAGCATATCTTCCACAGCAGGAGGATAAACCTGTGAAAGTTCCGGTAAGAAACAAATCTTCAAAGCGGCCTGAAACTTTAAGTGTTGGTGATTTGTTTACCAACGAAAATGATGTATCTTTACAGGGTGAAACCATAAAACAAACTGATAATGAGCAGGAACGAAGAAGTGAAACAGAGAATAGCGGCTTGGGAAAAGAGGCACAACAGGAAGATGGAAAACCTGTCGGAGATGGAATGGATAGAAGCAGCACAGGAAGTGTTGGCTCTGACAAGGTCGGAAGCGGAAGAAGTTCTGTCGTATCTCCAGTCGATGGCTCTGGAAGCACAGCAGGGAAGCGCAACGAAAGAAACAACCGCAACGAGCGCGCAGTAGATTACGCTCCCAAATCCCCCAAGGCGCGGTTTGACGCGAACATACGTGCTATCAAGCTCATGCGTGAACTTGTTGCCTCTGATGCGGTAGCTACGCGCCAGCAGATGGAGGTGCTTCGTAAATTCAGCGGATGGGGCGGTTTGGGAACATTCTTCAACAATGAAGATTCCGCGGAATACAAGAAACTCCGCGAGCTTCTCTCTGACGAAGAGTTCGATGCAGCAGCCAACAGCATTAACTCTGCATACTACACACCGTCAACGGTTATAGATACGCTTTGGGATATTGCCGGAAAGCTCGGGTTCAGGGGCGGCAATATTCTCGAAGGAAGTGCCGGTATTGGAAACATCATCGGCTCAATGTCTGTATCCATATCTGAAAACTCCAGCATAGAAGCCGTTGAGATTGATCCTGTCACCGGAAACATACTCAAACTTCTGTATCCTGATGCAAAGGTAAATATCCAGGGATTTGAGGATACCCGCATCCGCAACGGTTCTGTAGACCTCGCCATTACCAATGTGCCATTCGTCACAGGCCTGCAGGTTCACGATCCTATAGACAAGGACCTTTCCCGCAAGTTCCGTAATATCCATGATTTCTGTATAGCCAAGAATGTACGCAAGCTGCGTGAAGGCGGTATCGGTATCTTTATCACTTCATCCGGAACCATGGACAAGAGCACGGCTCTGCGTGAATGGCTGGTCAATGAAGGCAATGCAGACTTTATCGGAGCGTTCCGTCTTAACAACAAGACTTTTGAAGGTGCATCCGTTACCAGTGATATTATTGTAGTACGCAAGCGTGTCGGAAAATCCGTTTCTCCTGCCGCCATTGATGCGGTAAACTCAGGCATTGTACGTACAGGCGAATATCCTACCGGGGAAAAAGTGTGGGATAAGAAGTCACGTTCATGGGTAGAAGAGACAAAGACAGCTACAATGGAACTCAACAACTATTTCCAGCAGCACCCTGAGAATATGGCCGGAGAAATGGCGTTTAATTACGAGAAAGGAGAAACACGTTATCCCGGATCCTATGCTCTGTTCCCGGCTAAGGGTAAAAACCAGAACACCATGCTGGCTGAATGGGTAGATACATTCCAGCCTCTTATGGAAAAAGGATTCCAAGCCCAGCCGGCAACGGAAGAAATTTCCACAGAGGAAAAGAACGGTGCTCTCTTTGCTGACGAGAAAGGTAATTTCTATGTATCTGAAATGGGTGTCGGTGTTCCTCTCAATCTTAATGCCAATAAAGTACGCGGATATGAGAAGACAGAATGTCTGAAAGACTACAACACGCTTAAATCGGCTCTCGATGCGGTATTGCAGTATCAGGTAGCCAACCAGGATGATGCAGGACTGAAACCGCTTATTGACAAACTGAACGAAGCATACGATACGTTTGTTTCCAAATATGGCAGCCTCAACAAGAACACGTCCATATCATTCCTGCGTAATGACGTCGATTTCCCTTCTGTTGCAGCCATCGAAGACTACAGGGAGTACAAGAACGCCAAGGAAGAGAAAGTTGTCGAAATAAACAAGACAAATGTATTCAAAGGCCGTGTTATCGGTTTCCAGGCAGAGCCGGAGCCGAAAACGGTAAAGGATGGTGTTATAGCTTCAATATACAAGTTCGGACATATCGACCTCGATTACATATCAGACAAGCTGAAACGCACTCCGGAAGATGTGAAGCAGACTATCCTTTCGGAAGGTATCGGTTTTGTGAATCCTGAAAGCGGTGCGGTAGAAGTGCGTTACAATTATCTAAGCGGTAATGTACGTCAGAAACTGCAACAGGCTAAGGAAAACAATGAGAATGGAGAATATACAGAGAACATAAAGGCTCTCGAGCAGGTTATGCCTCTTGATATTCCGGCGCATCTTATTAACTTCTCTCTTGGTTCTTCGTGGATTGATCCTGCACTTTACGCAGATTACATCAAAGACAGATTCGGTGTAAACAGCGTAAGCATCAACCACGTTGAGGGTATCTGGAATATGAAGACTACAGGATACGCCAATGAGAAAAACCGTTCAGAGGGTGTCTATTCAGAGAAGTTTGGAGAAGTGATATACGGTACAGAACTTGTAGAAGCGGCTCTGAACAACAGAACAATCCAGGTAAAGAAGGTTATCACTCATTCTGACAAGACTAAGGAAACGGTAGTCGACAAGGAAGCGACACAGGCTTGCCTTAACCGTATTCAGGAGATTAAGGATGATTTCAAGGAATGGATGCACAATAAGATGTTGCAGGATGAAGAACTTGCCACTAACGTCGCAAAGGTGTATAATGAGAAGTTCAACAATCTTGTGCCAATGGTTATTGATGAAATGTTCCTTCCTGCACACTTCGGCGGTTCCTCGGAAGCCATCAACCTCTATACGCATCAGAAACGTGCCGTTATACGCGGTACCACAGAACCGCTTCTGCTTGCCCATGAAGTCGGCTCCGGTAAGACATTTACTCTTATCTCCACCGCTATGGAGATGCGCCGTCTGGGAACAGCGAAGAAGCCTATGATTGTCGTACAGAATGCGACGGTAGGACAGTTTGTAGCCGACGCCAAGAAATTATACCCGAATGCCAAGGTATTGACTATAACCGAACGTGACCGTACACCTGAAGGACGGCGTGCGTTCTATGGCCGTATCAAGTATAGCGACTGGGATTTGATTATCGTGCCGCAGTCTACTTTCGACATGATTCCGGACAGTCCTGAACGCCAGCTTACATTCATCCAGGAAAAGATTGATGAAAAGCAGCATGCCATTGAGGTTATGCAGGAAATAGAAGGCGATGAAATACAGATACGCCAGCTTGAAAATGAGCTTACCGATTTGCAGGTAGAATACATGCAGGTAAGCGAAAAGGCCAATGAAGACAAGCAGCCCAAGAAGCGTGACCGCAAGCGCGAGGAAAAGACAAAGCAGAATATTGCCGCACGTGTGAAAGAACAGCTCGATCGCAAGGTGGATGAAGTTCAGTATTTCGACGAAATGGGTATAGATGCTATCCTTGTGGATGAGGCTCACGAATACAAGCGTCTGGGATTCTCTACAGCCATGACACGCGGCGTTAAGGGTATAGATCCGGCAGGAAGCAAGAAAGCGGCAGGCGTTTACCTCAAGACACGTGCCGTACTCGAGCAGAACGGATGGAAGAACGTAGTATTTGCTACCGGTACTCCTATATCTAATACTGCGGCAGAGATTTGGACTTTCATGCGTTATCTTATGCCGAAGAATGTATTGAAGGAAAACGAGATATACTATTTTGATGATTTTGTACGTAACTTCGGCTCCATTACCCAGTCTCTTGAGTTTGCCACAAGCGGCAAGTTCAAGGAGAACACCCGATTTGCGGCATATATCAACAAGCCCGAACTTATCCGTCTGTGGTCCTCTGTAAGTGATACCGTACTTACCAAGGATATTGGATATGTAAACGACAAGATTCCAAGACTGGAAAAGGATACACACCAGGATATCTTCCTTCCTCAGTCAGACAGCCTCATATCCATTATGAACGCTGTGCGTGCAGAACTTGAACGCTTTGAGAATATGAGTGGAAAGGAAAAGAGAGAAAACAGCCATATACCTCTTACCATGTACGGTATAGCCAAGCGTGCAGCAATCGACACACGGCTTGTCGATGCCAATGCGCCTGATGATCCACTCAGCAAAACCAACAAAGCGGTAGAGGAAACTTTGCGCTCTTTGGAAGAGACAAAGGAATATAAGGGTACTGTTGCCATCTTCTGTGACAATCAGCGCAGATGGGACGGCAATAAGGTAGGCTTTGACCTTTTCGAGGATATACGCGAAAAGCTGATAGCACGCGGAGTGCCGGCAAATCAGATTATAATCATGAAGCCCGGCATGTCTGTGAACAAGAAACAGAAGATATTCGACGAAGTAAATGCAGGCTCTGTCCGTGTCGTTATAGGTAACACCCAAACGCTGGGTACCGGTGTGAACATTCAGGAAAGACTTCACACACTTATTCACATGGATGCGCCGGACCGGCCTATGGACTACACGCAGAGAAACGGACGTATATTGCGCCAGGGAAACATGCACAAGGTATGGAATAAACCTGTACGTATTCTCCGCTTCGGTGTGGAAGATTCTCTTGATGTCACATCATATCAGCGTCTGAAAACAAAGGCTGCATTTATCGACTCCATCATGGACGGAAAGGCAGCACTGGCAAATAATCAGGAAAACCGCACTCTTGAAGAAGAGGAAGAAGGACTGTTCGACAATCCTGTTGCCATCCTTTCCGGAAGTCAGTATGCACTTCTGAAGAATCAGGCAGAACGCGAATACCGCAAGTTCCTCAGCAAAAAGTCTATGTATGAAGCAGACCAGATTTATGTTACCAATAAACTGGCCAAAAACAAACAGCAGATTGAAACAACCAAGGGACATATCGAGGACAACCGGCAGAAATTATCCAAGGCCCGCGAATTGTTCCCTGATGGAAATGTAAGTACGGTTATAATAGAAGGAAGCAGATGCAGCAACCAGCAGCAGATAGACGAAGCTTTGAAAGAGCTTGTAAACAAGAAAGTCAGAGCACTTGAAGATGTTGCGCGTAAAGATGCATACTTCCGCAGCCAGACACTTGCCTTCAAACTGAAATTTGACGGTGTAGATGCTGTGGCACGTGTTACCCTGACACGTCAGGAAGATTACGACTTCAAACTTAAAGCTACACGTATCACCGTACGTCGTGGTGTGACTTACGATATACCTGCAATGGGTATTAAGGACTACACGGCTCCCGGAGGATACGTGAAGAGTGCTATTGATGATATCACCCAAAATATAGCAACCGGCAAAGCATTTTCCGATGCAATAGATATTCTTACCACATCCGTTACAAGTATGGAGGCAGAGAATGAACTTCTTTCCGAGAGAAAAGGCAAGCCGTTTGAATTTGGCAAAGAACTGGAAGCAGCAAAAGAGAAAGTAGATGAATACACAGAACTCATGAAAGCGGAGCTGGCAGAAAAAGAAGCCAAATACGCAGGACGTGGCGCTGAAAGCGATATAGACCTCTCTGAGATTGAAACAGAAGAGGTAGAAGCAGAATCGGCACCGGAAGACGATATACGCTTCCGTGTCGATGAAGGAAATATTTCTTCAGACAGCCTTTCTGACTATGAAGAAAATATGATTCGTTTCAGAGATGTTACCGATAAAGAAGAGCTTGAATGGCTTAATAAGCAGAAAACTGTAAAAGCTTATCGAGCTATGCAGGTTATAGATGGGAAATTATATCCTCCAATGATGGCTGCAATAAAAGGGAAACTCGTATCTCCTCGAGAACTTGGGACTTGGGAAGTAGCAGACGAACGTCCCGATATCATCAAGTTCACTAAAAAGAATAAAGAAGGAGAAGAAATTGGCTATGTTGATTTAGACAAAGGGACAAAGGATGCAACAGGTAAAAGGGCAACTATAACTAAGGATGTTGCTTACAATCCTTATTGGCATACATCTCGTTCACCGCTTAATGACCAATTTAAGTCAGCATGGATTCGCCCTAATCTTGTAACTGTTGAAGTAGAAATACCAGAGTCAGAGTTGACAAGTGGGTACAGAGCTATGTATTCAAAAAATTCGGTAGGTGAAACAGAATGGAAAGCAGGTAGTGTTAGTTCTAAACTTGCCAAAATAGGAAAACCGAGAAAAGTAATACTTTCACGCTGGGACAAACCGATAAGAATTGTTCCTGAAAGTGAAGTTGCTTTAACCATCAAAGACATGCTTAAAGGAACTGATATAGAAATTCCCGAAAATGTTGTTACGCCAAAACTGAAAAAGGAGCTTGAGAAATTGAATGTCAAAATTGGCGCTCCTGAAAAAGGCGTGAAAAAAACAGAACAAATTGAGGAAGCTATAAAAGCCGGTCTTGCAGTTGATAACAGTATTGATATAACACGTTTCCGTATCGACGAAAGTGAAGCAGATGTGATAACATATATCATAGATTCGATACATGCTGAAGCTGCCAAGCTGAACATTACTGTTACAGTCTACACCTCATTGGAACAGGTTCCGGATGGTGCAGCACGCCGCGCTATTGAAAAAGGAAAGCGTGTAAAAGGATGGTATCAAGGCGGAAATATCTGCATATATCTCCCTAATGCAACCGATATGACAGACATTCAGGCTACACTTCTTCACGAAGGTGTTGCTCACTTCGGCCTACGAAAGATGGTAGGAGAAAATAATATGAATGCTTTCATGGACGCTATATATGCAGCGGCTTCGCCTGAAGTGCGAAAGGAAATAGTCAAATTGCTACCTCGATACAACTACAACATGCGCGAAGCAGTAGAAGAGTATCTTGCTACCCTTGCAGAATCAGGTATTGTAGAACCTACATTCTGGGATAAGGTAAAACAGCTTTTCCGCGCTATGCTCGAGAATATCGGCTTCACTGTTGAATTTACGGACAATGATCTTCGTTATATCCTGTGGGAAAGCCGTAACAATCTTCTCAAATCCGGCAATCCTGTTGATGTGGCAAAGGAAACAATGATGAGAAAAAAACTGGGTATCGGCATGTTCGGTACCCAGTCTCCGGGAGACACACACTTCCGCATGGATACACGTGCGCCATTGGTAGAAGAATATGATGCAGCTATTGCCAACAGCTCTTACCGGTTCCAGGAAGCCTTTCAGGACAGTATGCTTTCCTTGAAGGTTCTGCAGGACCTTATCGAGAAGCAGAGCGGTAAACCTATGCGCACCTTTGAGAACGCCTACACGGCAGAAAACCGTCTGAGCTCTGTCAATAAGGTAGACAATGAGAGATATCTGGAAGATTTCTTCAAACCTTTGCTTTCACAGATTGACAAGCTTGCCAAGATGTCGGACCGCAACAGTGTAGAAAATTACATCTACGCAAAGAGTGGTCTTGAAAGAAACGAAGTTTTCCTGTTGAGAGAAGCGGATAAGGTTCTCAAGGAAAAGACAGAAGAACTCGACAAGAGACTTGCGGACAAGCTTATCACCCAGAAACAGTACGACAAGGAACTGCAGGAGTTGAAGGATGCAAGAGAAAAGTTCATTGCTGAAGGAAAAGACTATTCAGGTCTTACCGGCCTCGTGCTGAAAGAATATGAAGATGAACTGGACAGCATTGAAGATGATGCACTTCGGGCAAAACGCCAAAAGGAGATTGAGAAAGAATACAAGAATCATGCCGGGAAGATAGTATCTGACTTTGAAGGCACGATACCGTCAGCGGAAGTTGACAAACTTTGGCAACTCATTAAGGCGGCCAACGACGAGAACCTGCGCAAGCAGTTTGATTCGGGAATGATAAGTGCAGAAAGATACGAAGAGCTTCGTAACATGATGCAGTATTACGTGCCTCTTCGCGGATGGCAGGAAAGCATAGCGGAAGATTTCTACGACTATACACGTAAGGAATCGCCTGTACAAAAGGAGAAAGCTGCAAAGGGTAGAAAGTCTCTTGCCGACAATCCTATTGCCAATATCGCATTATCCGCACAGAATGCCATTATACTGGGCAACCGAAACAAGATGAAGCAGAGATTCTTCAACTTCATCATAAACCGTCCTAACGAACTGGTAACAATTCGTGATCAGTGGTATGCAAGAACATTGCAGACGGTACATGAACAGATGGAGCCGGTATATCCTGACATCAAAGAAACAGATGATTCAGCTACAATACAGCAAAAGCTTGAAGACTTTGAGAACGAAATGAAGCAGCTCGAAGAAGCCGGTCTTGCAAGAAGAAAGAAAATCCCATTGGGAGTTGAGCTGAAAATGAAGTCAGGACAGAAGCCGGAGCACATGGTATCTGTAATGATCAACGGACAGGAGTATGTGATGTACATCAACGGCAATCCGCGTGCAGCCCAGGCTTTGAACGGAAAGACCAATCCGGAAGGCGAGGAAAACATCTTCTGGGAATACTACAACAAAGCCAAGAGACTGTATGGCGGTGGTCTGACAAGCAATAACCCCGACTTCGTTGCAGCCAACTTTGTGCGTGACTCGATTCATTCTGCTACAATGCAGTTCCTGAACAATGGTTTGAAATCCGCGTCTCTGTTTGTCCTTAACACTCCACGCGCTGCCAATGCAGTATTCCGTGGTGTGATGGGTAAATATAAGCCTGGAAATGTAACAGATCAGTATTCCCAGGAATTTATTCAGTACGGTGGAGAGACAGGATACACCGCAATTCACACTATCGAAGATTACAAGCGTGAATACGAAAAGGCATTGAATGAAGCCAAAGGTATCAAGGCTGTTGCCGGTGCAGGAAAGAAAGGTATAGAGGCAGCTATCAAAGCCCTGGAAGTTGCCAACCGTATTGCAGAAGATGTCAACCGATTTAACGCATACATGTCCTCTCGTGAAGCCGGAAAGACTATTGAAGAATCCATTGATGCGGCGAAGAACATTACCGTAAACTTCAATAAGAAAGGTTCTTTGGGCAAAGGTAAAGGAGCATGGGCAGCCTTGGCATGGTTTATGAACAAATGGATCCTGTTCTTCAATCCGGCTGTACAAGGCCTGTATCAGGTAGGACAGACAACGAAGAAGAACAGAAAGCGTGTAGCCGGCACTCTGGCTACTATTGCAGCATCCGGATTCATTATGCCATACTTCAATGCCCTGCTTGTATCGGCCTTTGGTGGAGACGATAAGGATGATTACTTCTATCAGACCGATTATACACGTATGAACAACTGGCTTATCTTTACCGGTGACAGATATGTAAAGATACCTTTGCCTCCGTTCTTCCGTGAGATATACGGCATGGGAGATATTCTCCATCGTATGCTGACAAACAGAATCACTCCCGAACGCGCTGCCGTGGCTACAATGCGACAGCTCCAGAGCGCAATAGGATTCATTAATCTTATCCCTGAAGGAGAACCAAGCGTCAAAGAAGCTGTTTCAGGTATTATGCCGGATATCATCGCGCCTCTTATGGATGTGGCGCTTAACCGCGACTTCACAGGAAGAGATATTGCGAAAGATACGGAATGGACGAAGAATCTGCCAGAATACGAACGTGTATATAGAGGTGTCAGCCCTGTTTACGTGGAATTTTCACGAATGCTTAACCAGATAGGCGGTGATGATGCGCGCAGAAGCCCGTTATTCGGCACATTCATCAACCCTGCATACATGGAGCATATCATTACTTCATATACAGGTGGTATCGGCCGCACAATATCCAATATTACCGGAGCAGCTGTAGATGTAGCAACCGGCGAGACGGATAATATAGAGTTCAGAACAATACCTGTTATCAATCGTTTCGGTTCTCCTGTTACGGAAAGAAGCATTGCTGCATCGGTGAACAGGGTATTCTACGACTACCTGGACAGATACGAAGCCATGAAAGTAGCCGAGAAACGTTATAAGGCCTTTATCAAAGAAGGACGTTCTGATTTCCGCAAGGAGCTGGAGCAGATGAAGAAAAATGGAGAAAGTGAATTGATACGTTATTTCGATGCCAAAATGAAAGTTCTCCGGAAGAAGCAGAATCTGTTAAAGGAAAACCCGGACAACAAGGACCTGGAAAAGGAGATAATTGAGCTGAAATCGGAAATGGTTCTAAAGGCAAAGAAAATACTCGAATAAATCTGACAGTTTTTGAGCCGTTGGAAATAATATGAAACACTTATTCCTTATGAAAGGAATACTTTTGCATTGTAAGTATCATATTAAAGTTAAAGCGTTTTTAATAGCGATTAAAAACAAAGCAGAAGTTTTGTTTGTTGAATCAAACCTTTTCAAATGGTATTAGTTTTTTAGTTTATGAGTTGTACTTTTTTTATCTTCTTAAAAAAAATCACTCGAATAAGAGGGCGTCTGCGAAGATCCCCTCTTATTTTTTTCATATCAAAATATATTCTATACAATAGAAAGTTATATATTTGCACACAGAATGATACAAATCTTTTTGAAAAGTTTGTCGGAAGGTTTGTCGGAGTGATTTTTTATAGATTGTAAACGACTGAAAAGCTGAGAGGTATAATAAAAGTATTATATTTGCAACGCAAAAATAATAGAAAATATTTTTATTTTCAAGAGCTGTTTAATCGCTTATCAAAAGTATTGCATATCAGATATTTACAAAATATCTTTCTCTCTCAGTCATAACATGAGAATAAAAAAAACAAGCCGAAAACCCACCCGTGAGATAAGAGGTTTGTCGAAAAGGTTTGTCGAAAACTAATACTCATACCATTATGACTACTTTGAACTACAAAATTCTGCCTACGCGACGGAAAGCGTCTGGCAAGCTGGGTATATACCTTGCTGTCTCCCACAAGAAACAAGTGCGTTATATTTCCACAGAGTTTGAGATTGACGAAGAGTACCAGTTTGACAACGGTCAGGTGTGTTATCGGAAAGATGCAGCCATGATGAACAAACGGATGCAGTTTGTCATGGAAGAATATCTTGAAAGACTCAAGCGTATAAATCCTTCCGTATGCGATACATGTTCGTCCATCAAGGATGCGCTTTTATCGGAACCGCGCGATGCAAGCTCTATCACAATACAAGGCATGTACATGGATAAACTGAAAAGGCTGCAGGAGTGCGGACGCAATCGTCATGCCATAATCGTACAGGCTTCATACAATGCTGTGGCCTCCGTTCTGAAGCCGGACACACTTGTCAGATACATTACTCCTAACGATATACGCATACTGGAAGAGCGCTTTGTCAGAAAAGGACTGAGACCCGCCACTATCAATATCTATCTGTCTAATTTGCGTGCATCCATCAACGAGCTGATTAACGGAGAAGTTATAGAGATGAAGGATCCCTTCAGAAACTATGTCATGCCGTCGTCTCCTGCCCGTATTATGGATATCAACCTTGAGGACTTCCGGAAAATTATCAGCAATGATATCACCTATAAGAATATGTCATTTGCCAAGGATATGTGGCTGCTCTCGTTCTACCTGGGCGGCATGAATTTTGAGGATATAAAGAGAACGGTATTCAGCGGTGACGAGGTGGTCTACGTGCGAAAGAAAACAGAGAACAAGAAAAGAGGAACCAACAAACAGATTGTTTTCTCCATCATTCCGGAAGCGAGGGCAATAATCGACAAGTATATTGACCATAGCACCGGTCTCCTGAAATTCAGATATGACAAGAATGAAATACCGCGCATAGATGTATCTCTGGGACTGATTGCGAAAAGGCTTAATATAGAAGGACGGTTCTCTTTCTATTCGGCCCGCAAGACATTTGCCCAGTTTGCCTTTGAATTGGGTATAAGAACGGAAATCATAGAATATTGCCTTGGGCAGAGCATGAAAAGCAACAGGCCGGTATATAACTATGTACGCGTCATGCAGAAGTATGCGGATGAAGCTATAAGGAAGGTAGTAGATTATGCCCATGGCAATATCAGTGCAGATTAAGCAACAATCAGCCACCGCGCACACGACTGCAAGGTGGAGACAAAAAATCAGTCCTTACGGAATATTCCATAAGGACTGATTTATGTTGTCATTGCATGATTAATAACAAATTTTACACTTGCGTCTTCCGTATTTCTTTGCTTTGTTCAAATCTATTTGCTTTATATCTCCAGAACATCTTGATAAGCCTTTACATGATTTAATTCTATGAAATGTTTTTGATTTTGAACCAGTACAAATGTAGACTTTAGAAATTGACTCAACGGTATCAGTTTTGCTAACATTCTCTTTATAAGCTGCTCCATCCAAATATCTAAACACAAAAATAAGTCCTATTATAAGTAGAATAGCGATTCCCCATATACCGACAACACTTCTATAATTGCTGATATGTTTATTTATACCAATATTCTCAAATGGAAGAAATATCAAAAATGCTAAATATAATTCAACATGAGTAATAAACTTATAATTAAAGAAAGCACTGGATATAATAACAGCTATATAAAAAAACCATTTAGGATCTACTTCTCTTTTTACAACATACTTTTCTATCAATATACAGATAAAACACGATGGTATTATAGATATAGCACAAGTCATACATGTAGCTACAGTTAAAGCAAGCACAATTAAAGTCATTCGTGAAAAGAATATTGTACTCAAAAGACTATACAAAGAATTTACATTTTCTATATAAAATGTTTTATGGCTAAATAACAATAGAATAGAATAGAAAAATATAATTCTTATTAATAAAACCAATATAAACCTTTTAATAGTTTTATTTTCTACTTGCAAATTTTCCATAATGGTTCTATAGTTCTAATTTTTGAGTATCAATTACCACTTATAATAATCTGTATTTTTAGTACATATAATTTTTGTTTGTGTCCATTTGTCTGTTATGGTATTTCCGTGATTACCCACATAATATCTATCATTAAGTATATATAAATAAAATAAATATAAAGCAATAACGGCTATTATGCATTTAAATATTTTATAATAGTCTATTTTAATTTTTTTGTTTGTCATATTATATTCTGAATTTACATACAAATTAGATAATGAAGAAAGCATTTTCTCTGGAACAACAGAATCTGCAACTTCAGAAAGTATACTATTTATTCGCAATGATACAAAAAATTTGTTATTATCATTTGTTGCTCCATCTTGAAATATTAAAACTGCTTTTGTAAGATTATTAGTTATACGATATACATACATATGGTTGTACTGAATAGCGTCGTTCTTGATTGGTTTGCGTATTTCTTTATTCTCATTACATGATGTGTTGTGGATTGTATTATAAAGCATGTTATAAAACTTTTCTGCATCTTTTTTGTTATAAAACATCTTTGTTATATTGAATCCGGTTATAAATCCATTGCCTGTTAAAAATATTACATTGCAAGCATCTAACCCATCGTACAATACATTATTCACATAGTAACAATTTTCTCCAACCTCAATACTATAGGAGGAATATAGATATTTGCTAAAAGAGTCATCGGTATAACCTATTCTCATTCCTAAAATTTCAAGACTGCCGTTTATCAATGGCTTTATCCAATTTATAGTATTCATAAAACTAATCAATACGCTTTTGTACTATTTATAATAAAGATACATACTTCAGTTTATGTTAATTGATTTCTATATACTACAACACTGCTACAAATAAAGACTTATCAAAAAGAATACTTTAATCAATTTGTAATGTATTCGTATTCTCATTGGCTATTTTATTCTTTTCTTGGTAAACAAATCAATTACAACGCAACCTTTCCTTTGCTGTCCCGTTGCAGACCAAGCATTTCTCTTAGGACTCTATTCTCTGATTCAAGAGAAATAATTCTTTCACGCATAAATTGTACATCTTCACTTTCACTTTGCTGTGAAGGAACAGCCGATTCTCTACTCTCTTCTTTCAAAAACATTTCTCCCTTTCCACGCAATAACCATTCCGCTGACACATCTTCAAATGAATTCAATATTGAAGAAACAATTTCTAAACTAAGTCCTCTTGTTCCGGTTATCTGTTGATTTAAGGTTACTTGTTTTACATTAATCATATTAGCAAACTCCCTAACCGACTTAGATTTACAAGATATTAATTCCTTTATTCTTCCTATCATAGAAACTTGTATTTAGTATTATATAGACACATTCTAAATAACGCATTTGAATACATTTAATTGTTTCTATGCTTGCTTTTATATTCAAATGAATATATTTTTGCATAGAAACTAACACGCTCCCCTACATAGAGGGGAATTGAAACTACAAACGAACAAAAATATGGAAATTTCTGAACAAAACAAAGTAATTGACGGTATTGTCTACCGTCCTTCATGGAGAGCTACTTTCCAGAATCTTCCTATTGGAGGTAAAATAAAGCTCAACAGAACACAGCTTACCTATCAGGTTGCCTGTTCCTCTATCAAATGGATTAAGGACCGGTACAAAGGCTATGACTTCTCCATCACACCGGTTGACCGCTTTAAAGACAGTTTTGTCGTAGAGCGCACTGCTTAACAACTCATCGTATAACTAATACCATTTACTACTATGGCAACAAGACAAAGAAACCTATCGGCAGAAGAGCTTCTGACTAATATCTACACTGCCATGCGAAACGTTACTCTCAGCAAGAATCAAGCGGCGGCCATTGTTGGAGGAAGATATCAACTCGAACGTCTGGTGTTCAAGGACAAGTGCATACGTATGTGCCAGACGCACGACAAGCAGAACTCCCAGTGGAAATGCAACGGTGAAGACGTGATACGCTTCGCCAAGAACAACTTTATTGAAAGAACGTAAACACCCTTAATATTATTTTCTGTCATGTATACACCTAATAAACCTGTAAAATGGTCAAGGGAGGAAGAAGATATACTTAGGGATGCTTTTGCGACATCTTCTCCTGAGAATCTTCTTGATTTGCTTCCGGGGCGTAATCTTTCGGCCATATACCGCAAGGCGTCAAGTCTCGGTCTTCACCGCCAGAAATCCAATGAATGGACTTCAAAGGAACTGGATATCCTTATAGAACTGTATCCGCGTATGAATGCACGTCATATTATGTCTTACCTGCCCGGCCGCAGCCTTTCGGCCATATACCGCAAGGCGTCGGATCTGTGCCTGTCGGCTTATGACAACACAGAGACAGACAAGATTATACGGGAAGCATACGGAAGCTGCTCTCTCTCCCAGATAGCACGACGCGTAGGAAGCTGCTGTTCAAGTGTACGTTTTCGCGCACGCGTCTTAGGCCTTATTTAAAATGATTATGTTATGACACAGAAATACGTAAAAACACTATTCAATATTGAAGCGGCCAACCGCATTCAATCCGGAGCCATACCAGGCTGGATAATATGCGACCTATATAACCTGCCATGCAATATTGTCGATTTCTCTTATTCGGCTTCGGAGATTATGGTAATGGTTCCCGACAAGAACCTTACCGCTGAGGCTTTTGTATTCAACCATAAAGGTGTATGTCTTGATGAGGCTAACCACTGCAAATTATATCTTATCGTACCGGAATGGACGACGTTCAGAGCCGGAGATATAGTATACTGCCAGCAGGGATACGGAGAAAACAGTATAGAATGTATATCCATACTCGCCTGCAAACCGGAATGTATATCAAACGCAAAGATACTTGTCAACAGCATTGTAAGCTGTATCACTTACAGCAATTACTTGCCAAGCAGGGCAATGCTTGAAATGAAGTTTTCTGTATTCCATTCGGTAAGAAGAGCAGAACTGACAGAAAGAAGACTATTGGCAGAACGGATGATACAGAACGGCTCGGAAGACGCCTTGAAGATGCTGAGAAAATACATACCTGAGTATAAACACCTGGCTCCAAGCCTCAACAATAAAACTGATGAATAGGAAATCACCTGAACACGATTTGCAAAAGAGATGTGTAAGCTGGTTCAAATACCAGTATCCGCATCTGTTCAGACTGTTTTTCTCCGTACCTAACGGAGGAAGCAGAAACAAGGCAGAAGCCGGCAGGCTTAAAGCTGAAGGAATGAATCCGGGGGTGGCAGATCTTATTCTGCTTGTTCCCAATTATTATTACCACAGCCTCAACATAGAGATGAAAGCCGGATCAAAGCAAAGCGAAGACCAGAAGATCTACGAAGCGTTCTGCCAGAAAGCCGGTAACCAATATGTCGTATGCAAGAGCTTCGAGCAGTTCAAGAGCATCATAGAAGACTATCTCTCCTGCATGAACAGCAGTACGATTCTGACAATGAAAAGCGTTCACCAGGCTTTTGAAGAAGCAAAAGCGATGAAAGCAAAAGAAAAGTATAAGAAATTATGCAACAAAACAAAGAAAGACCATGAAAGCAAATAAGAAACTATATAAAACACTCATAGCTCTATGTATTATCATAATACTGTCTATAGTTGCTCTCCCCGGCTGTGATGTTATCTGCATTACAATCTGTCTCAGCTTATCTATGATAATGGCATACTGCATGGAACAGCTCGATAAATTAACGAAATCATTATAAAGACAATGACAATGGAAGATTTGATTAAGGATTTTATGGCAACTGATGACCAGTCTGTCTCTGGCTATGGCTCTGTCTCTGGCTATGGCTCTGTCTCTGGCTATGGCTCTGGCGATGGCTCTGGCGATGGCTCTGGCGATGGCTCTGGCGATGGCTCTGGCGATGGCTC
>ERZ1034913.205-NODE-205-length-57253-cov-9.347792_pt1 | contig 57253 bp, 45 predicted proteins | sample MGYA00520697_ERZ1034913 | MGnify/ENA primary metagenome ERZ1034913 (study PRJEB33766, sample SAMN09781786) | gut metagenome | biome: gut microbiome | host: Homo sapiens | place: Madagascar | study: EMG produced TPA metagenomics assembly of the PRJNA485056 data set...
TGGTCAGCGTTTCGGTGGCGCTCATGGCCACGTTCGCCTCGTTGACGCCGGCCTCGCCCCAGATGCCTTCCTTCAGGTCGGCGTTCGGCACTGCGGTGTACTGCAGCGGATCGTCGGGCAGGTCAATGGTCAGGTGGCTGATGACGCTGCGGTATTCGCGCGGCTGTTCATCGGGCTTGACGACGATGAACCGCTTCGGGTTGAATTCGCCGTTGGCGGAATCCTCGTTGCGGGCGATGATGGTCGAACCGTCATAGCTGGCGTCCTTGCCGACCAGAATCGTGGTGCATGCCATAGTATTCGATACTGTCCTTTCTTGCTGTGCACACGCTGTCGCGTGCACGTTGCGGCGCGCATCCGCGGCGCGCCTCCTGTCACATGAGTGTATGACTCCGTACGGGAGTATACGGCATCAGCCCTCAGGCTTTTCCGGTGATGAACATCACACCCTGATCGGTGACGTGGTCGACGTCACGCAGCGCGTGGAACAGCTCGTTGAGCCAGAATCCTTGGTTCAGACCCGGCAACGGCTTCGCGGTGCCCCACACGTGCAGCGAATAGTCGTGGTCCTTGTCGGGCGGCTGGGGCCCGTTGTAGCGCATCGTCACCTGCGGATTCGTGCTGCCGACCAGCTTGCTCGCGGCCGACGTGCGGCCCTGCACGGTCTCGGGAATCATGGAGGGCAGCTGCCGGGAGAAGTCCGGCGGAATCTGCAGTGCATGGGAATCGTTGAAGTCGTACATCAGCGCGTCGATGGGCAGATTGGCGACCGTCCAGTGAATCCATTCGAATCCGCAGACCGGGATGGAGTCGGGGTCGGTGAACGCCCAGTGCAGGTACCGGGCGGCGGGATCGATCTCGTCGATATAGAACGGGAAGGAGATGACGGGCACGCCGTCGGTGCGGTATTCGGGCGCGGCGGCTTTGGCGAAGTCGTCGGGCATCACCGTGAAGTCAGCGGAAATCTTCATGTCTCCAGTATCGCGCATGAGCGTGACGTGCGGCACCCGTCTGCAGGCCACGCCGCGCGCGACGGCAGACCGGCCGCAACAAGCCACCGTCCCCCGCCGGGGTTTATCCGACGGGGGACGGTGGAGAAAGAGTCAGTCAGGCCGACCGGTCACGACTGGCCGGTCTGACTGGGGATCAGGCGGAGCGCTTGCGGCGAATCATCACCACGCTCACTCCGACGGCGAGCAGCATCAGGCCGAGGCCGGCGAGCGCGCCGACGGCGGCGCCGGTCTTCGCGACACCGTCGCCCTTGCCGTCGCCGTCGTTCTTGCCGGTTTCGGCGGCCTTGACCGTGACGCTGTAGGTCACGTCGATGACCGTGCCGTCGGCCATCGTGTACTGCACGACGAAGCTGTCGTCACCGGTCTTGTCGCCGGCCGCATACACGAGCGTGCCGTCGGCGATTTCGGCCTTGCCGAGCTTGCCTTGCTTGATGATGGAGCGGCTCTTCCAGCCCGCCACGTCCTTCGGCTCGGTGACCGTACCGGTCTTGCCGGCGGTCACGTCGCCGGTATCGGCCTTGACGGACTTGTGGTCGGGCGTCGGCTTGGTCTCATCCGCGACGGTGATCTCGACGCTGCCGGACTTGTCCGTGCCGTCGGTCGAGGTGGCCGTGATGACGACCTTGCCGGCCTTCTTCGCAGTGATGACGCCGTTGGCGTCGACCGTCGCGATGGATTCGTCGCTCGACTTCCACGTCACCTTCTTGTTGGTGGCGTTGCCGGGCTTGACGGTCGCGGTGGCCTGGAGTGTCTTGCCGACGGAGACGGTGGTGCCGGCCTCGACGGTGACCTCCACGCTGGTGACGGGGACGGTCTCGACGGGCTTGGCCGTCACGGTGATGTGGAGCGTGCCGGACACGCCGCCGGCCGTGGCGGTGATGGTCACCGTGCCGGCCTTCTTGGCGGTCACGACGCCGTCCTTGTCGACCGTGGCGACGGACTCGTCGCTCGACTTCCACGTGACCGTCTTGTCGGTCGCGTCAGCCGGGGCGACGGTTGCCGTCAGGGTCGTGGAGGCGTCTTCGACGAGCTCCTGCTTGCCTGTCACGGTCACGGACTGGACCGGGATGACGGTCGGGGCCTTGTCGCTCACCGTGATCTTCAGCGTGCCGGACACGCCACCGGCCGTGGCGGTGATCGTCACTTCGCCGGCCTTCTTCGCGACGACCTTGCCGTTGGCGTCAACCGTCGCCACAGTGGCGTCGGAAGACTTCCACGTGACCGTCTTGTCGGTCGCATTGGCCGGGGCGACGGTCGCCGTCAGGATCTGCTCTCCATCGACGGTCATCGCGGCGTCGCCGGCAACGGTGACGCTGGTGACGGGCACGGTCGCGGCGGAGACGGTGATCTCGATGGAACCGAACTTCGTCTGGTCGCCGTTCGACGTGGCGGTGATGGTCACCTTGCCGGCCTTCTTCGTGGTCACCACGCCGTTGGCGTTGACCGTAGCTACGGCGGCGTCGGAGGTCGACCAGGTGACGGACTTGTCGGTCGCGTTGGCCGGGGCGACGGTCGCCGTAAGAGTGACGGTGTCGCCTGCGGTGGCGGTGTTGGCGCCGGTCACGGTCACGCCGGTGACGGGCACGTTGGCGCTCGCCTTCTTCGTGATCGTGTACGTGGTGCCTGCGGTGGTATCGAACACGAGCAGCGAGGCGCCGTCCGCGTTGGTCACGACCTTGGCGTTCACGGCGGTGTCACCGTTCTTGACCTCGTAGTTCTGGGCGCCGCCGGCGGTGATCTTGACGGCCGCCTGCTTGCCCTTGTTGGAGGTCAGCTTGACTTCGGTGGCCTTGCCGTTCTTCCAGGTCGTGCCGACGGTGAAGTTGCCGCGGGCCACGAGGCCGCTCACCGAGCCGCCCGCCCAGGCATCGGGCAGGGCGGGCAGGATGTTCGTGTAGTTCACGTACTTCTTGCCGTCGGTGTCGGTGAAGGTGGAGTTGGACTGCAGCAGCATTTCGTCGACACCGGAGGTGTTGCCGAAGTTGCCGTCGATCTGGAACGGCGCATGGTAATCGAACAGGTTTGCATACATCGCGTTCTTGAGCTGCAGCTCGACCAGCTTGTACGTGGTGTTGCCGTCGCCGGTGCGAGCCCACGAATTGATGCGCTGGCCAATGGCCCAGCCGGTGTTGGACTGCAGCACGTTGCCCTTGAAGCAGCGGTACCTCAGCGAGGTCTTGGCCGCATCCATGTACTCGGAGTTGTCGATGGTGATCAAATCACCGGGGAACAGTCCGAGCAGGTGGGACATGTGACGGTGCTGGTTGTCCGCCTGGTAGCCGCTGATGGCGGATCCATCCTTCTTCTTGCCGAGCGCACCTTCGAAGTACCATTCCTTGATCTGGCCGGAGTCGCCGACCTCGATCGGCTTGAGCAGGCTCTTGGCGCAGCTCCAGGAACGGTTGGCGTTCGCATCGGCGAAGTTGCCGTTGTCGTCCTTGGCCCAGTTGTCGGTCGAGCAGTCGGTGGTATTGCCGACCAGACCGTCCGGATCTCCCTTGGCCTTGGCCGCCTCGATGGCGTCGTTGAGCATCTGCCACACGAGCGAGCTCTCGTACGTGTTGCCGTCGGTGCCCAGCGGGCCCTGTTCGGGCGAGTACGCGACGCCGGTAGTCAGGCGGTCACCGGAGCTGGAGCCGGCCTTGTGCAGCATGTAGTTGACGTAGAAGTGCGATTCCTCCTTGAGCAGCGCGTACACGCGATCAAGCAGGGCAGGGTCGCCGGAGTACTCGTACGCCTCGTACACGTTCTGCAGGATCCACGGCACGGCGGCCGGGCTCCAACCCCACGAGAACGATTGACCGGGTGCGGTCCAGCCGTAGGCGGTGTTCTCGGTGTGGGCCATGTAGCCCTCGCCCTCGCCGATCGGCGTGGTCTCGGGGTTCGTCGTCTCCGCGCCCGCGTAGACCTTGGCGGTCACACGGCCGGGCTTGACCAGACCCTCCACATACTCGATGAGCGGCTCGGCGAGCTCTCCCATGTTGGCCGAATAGGTCGGCCAGTAGTTCATCTGGAGGTTCACGTTCATGTGGAAGTCGGAGCCCCAAGGCGTGTTGCCGTGGGCATTGTCGCCCGCGGTGACCGACCAGATGCCCTGCAGGTTGCTGGGCAGCTGGCTGTTCTCACGGGAGGAGCCGATGGTCAGGTAGCGGCCGTACTTGTACACCAGCGTTTCCAGCTCGCGCTTCTGCGCGGTGGTTGCGGAGCCCCTCTGGTACGCCTTGAGCAGCGCGTCGGTGGCGACGGCGCCGTCGGAGCTGTGGCCGGACTGGCCCAAATCGATCTTCACGCGGTCGTAGATGGCGGAATGATCGGCGATGTGCGCTTTCTTGACGGCGGTGTAGCCCTTGTTGGCGGCGTCCTGCACGACCTTGGCGACGCGGGTGTTCACCTCGGCGGCGGTTTCGCCGGTGCGGTAGGACGGATACTTCTGCTTGTAGTCCGTCGCGGCGGCGATGTACAGCGTGACCGCCTTCGCGCCGGAGACCTTCAGCGAAGCGCCGTCGGCGCCTTCGGAGAGCGTGCCCTCACCGTTGTCGAGGACGACCTTGATCTGCGAGTTGTACAGCAGGCCGTTGTTGCCGAGAGCGCCCTTGACGGTGAGCGTGTCACCCTTGACCGTCGTGGTTTCGCCGGTCTTGGAGTAGTTCGTGTTGGTCGGCATGCTGACGTTGAAGTTCAGCTTGCCGGCTTTGCTGGCCGTGAGGCGGGCGACCATGACATTGTCGGGGTTCGACGCGAAGTATTCGCGCGTGTAGGTGACGCCGTCATGCTTGAACGTGACGTCGGCCTTGCCCTTGCTCAGGTTCAGGTCGCGGCGGTATTCGGTGACGGTCGTGTCGTTGAACCCGTAGTCGAGGTAGATGTCGCCCCAGTTCAGGTAGTTGCCCTGCTCGGCCGCGTTCTCGCCGCCGGTCAGGTTGCCGGGATTGACCGTCTCGGCGCCGTTCGCGAGCTGCTTGTTGAGCGCGCGCAGCGTGGCGCCGTTCTGACCCTTGGTCTCGTTGTTGCCGCCGTTGTAGCTGGTCGAGGATCCGGGGCCGCCGGTCCACAGCGTCTCCTCGTTGAAGGTGACGCGTTCACGGCTGACCTCGCCCCAGACGGTGCCGCCGATCTTGCCGTTGCCGAACGGCAAGGTGGTCTGCTGCCAACGGTTGTTGTCGGGGTTGCCGTAATTGCCGCCGGCGGTGGCGCCGGCGTCGGTCTGCGACGCGGGCTGCTTGTACCACAGCCAGTCGTCTTTGCTGGTGTCGCCGTCTCCGCCGTCCTCGACACTGGCGATGACATAGGCGTTGAACGAAGCGGCGATTTCGGGGTCCTTGTTGTACTTCACGGTAATAGGGTATACGCCGATGCTGGCACTATCGAAAGCGCTGGTGTCGATGGTGTAGTTATCCTCACCGTTGCCTTCGGTCAGCGTCTTGACCGTGCCGTCGGCCGTGCTGGTGGCCTTGACCACGAGTCCGGCCTTGTCGAACGCCTCGCCCTTCTGGTACTTGACCTTGGTCGGGCCTTCGATGCTCAGCGTGTATGCCTTCGGCTTCTTGGTGACGGACAAGGTCGGCTGCATGGCCTCGGTGGCGCCGGTCAGCGAGGTGACTTCCTTGCTGCCGAAACGCATGTCGGACTTGTTGAGCTCGCCCAGGGCCAGCGTGATCTTCTTCTCGGTGGCGCCGGTGCCGAACTTGGCGAACTCTGCCTTGATGACGTCGGACACGTCGAGCAGAACCTTCTTGGCGTTGCCCGATTCGACGGTCATGCCATCGGAATACTTCTTAGATCCATAAGCGAACGCATGGGACGTCGCGGTCTTCGTGGTATCGGTCACCTCGAAGTCCGGGCGGTTCGCCCACGTGGCATTGTCGGGGTCGCAGGGAGCGGCGCCGGTGCACCGCGACGTGTCAACAGCGACCACCTTGACCTTATCGGTGGCCGTGGCGGTCTTGTCTGCACCGGCGTAGCCCAGATACGTCAAGGTGAGGATGGAGTGCTCGGGTGCCGCGGTGTAATCGGACAGGTCGAACGTCATCAGACCCATCTTGGCGTCTGTGACATCGTTGACGTCGGTGGACTTGAACTTCTCACCGAAGTCGCCGTAATCGCCTTCCGGCTGCAACGCGCCGACATAGGCCGCAGTGTTCTTCTTCTGGTTCTTCTCGCTGGCCCATGCCTGCAACGTGGTGTCGGCGGAGGGCTTGAGATCGTCCTTGGCGGACACGGAAACGGTCAGGTTCGGAGCCATGTCTGCGGTCGCGCCGTTCAGGGACGTCGCGCCTTCGGAACTGGCGAAACGAACCTCGGTCTTCTTGGTCTCGCCCACGGCCAGGGTGATGACCTTCTTGCCTTCGGCGAACTGCTGGCGCACGATTTCGGTCACATCTACGGTGACCTTCTTGGTATTGGCGGGAACCACGGTGATGGCGTCGCCCGCGTAAACCGTCGTACCGTACTCGAACGGCTTGGACTCGGCGACGAATGAGGAGTCGTTGATGCTGAACTTCGGCTTGGTCGCGCCGGTCGCGACATTCGCGCCGCAGTCTGTGGCGTTATTGGTGCACACGGTGGTGTCGACGGGGGTCACCTTGATGGTGTCGGTGTCGGTGGCCGTCGGGTTGCCGCGGTAGCCGAGGTACGTCATCGCGAACGTTGCGGAATCGGGGGCATGGTCGTAGGCGCTCAGGTCGAACGTCAGCAGGCCGGTCTTCAGATCGGTGGTGTCCGCGGCATCCGTGGACTCGAACTTCTCGCCGAACACGCCTTGCGAGGGCCCTTGCAGTGCGCCGATGTACGGCTTGGACGCCATTGAGGAATTCTTCTCGCTCGTCCACGTCTGCAACGTGGTATCGGCGGAGGGGGTGATGGTTGCTGTGGTGGAGGACGAGGCGTCGGACGCTGCCGCTCTCGTCGTGCCGACCGCGACGGCCGACGCAGGTAGTCCGGCCAGCAGCATGCCGACCGTCGCGCAGGACGCCACCAGTGGCATCAGACGCGATGACATCGCTCTATGTTTCATATTTGGTTCTTTCTCCTATAGGGCAGCCAGCAACTTTGCCGGTTCATGTTAATATATACATTGTTTACTAAAAGAATCAAGTCCGTCGGCGACTTGTGTCTTCAATTGGAATCACAGCTCTCAGAAAGTCCCTGGATACCGCCGTTCCCAGAATTACGTAACATTCTTGACATTATTATCACAGGGTGCAGGGCCGCCGGCAAGACCACCCCCAGCCTCGCTACGCTCGGCAGCTCCTGACAGCGGGAGCACACCATCCGCGCCATCGGCCGGCCAAGTCGTCAGCGCAGCCGGTCGCGTACCACACCAGCGCAAAATCACATCAAAATCGCATTGTGTGGCCAGCCAGTCTGCCTCACAATGAAATGTGAACCCTCACATCACGTGGTGTGGCACAACATGCACCGCAAAACCGCCATTTTTCAACGGCCCGAAACGACTCCTCCGATGCCCGCGTACCACACCAGCCCAAAAACCATCGAAAAACGCATTGTGTGGCAGACCGAGAGGGTGATACGCGCCGGACGCTCCTCTGCTCTCGTCACAATCATGTTCTATGGAAGCACACCGGCCATCTGCCGCACCAGCGCATCCGCTCTCAACAATCCTTCTCCCGTTTGCGTCGCTATGTGCGCGCCGGAACGACGACCGTGCGCACATAGGGACGCAAACCACAGTCCCCGAACCCGTCGCGCACCATATATAGGAAATTCTCCGCCCATCACTCGCCTACATAGCAAACAGCCCGGCGAACCCACGCACGGCGCACTGCCATGCGTAAGTTCACCGGGCTGTCAGCCTCATCAATCCAGCGAGCGCAACGAACTAACTGATGCGCGCGACCGCAAGGCGTGGAGAACGACGGCGTACGATGGTACGTCGAGTACTCCGCAACGCAACGGGCGCTCCATCAATCGGTGAGTGTGAATTGGCTGTTGTAGAGGTCGGCGTAAAACCCTCCCGCCGCGAGCAGTTCCTCGTGGGTACCGCGCTCGATCACGTCGCCGTGGTTCATGACGAGAATCATGTCGGCGTCGCGGATAGTGGAGAGGCGGTGCGCGATGACGAAGCTCGTGCGCCCCACGGTCAACGCATCCATAGCCTTTTGGATGAGTTCTTCGGTGCGGGTGTCGACGGAGGAGGTGGCTTCGTCAAGGATGAGGATCGGAGCGTCCTGCACCATGGCGCGGGCGATGGTGAGCAGCTGGCGCTGTCCTTGGGAGAGCGAGGTGTTGTCGTCGAGCACGGTGTCGTAGCCCTGCGGCAGAGAGCGCACGAAGTGGTCGAGTCCGACGGCCTTGCATGCGGAGACGATCTGCTCGTCGGTGACGCCGGGCTTGGAGTAGGCGATGTTTTCGCGCACGGTGCCACGGAACACCCATGTATCCTGCAGGACCATGGAGAACTGGTCGTGTACGTTCCAGCGCGGCACGGAAGTGGTGTCGATGCCGTCGATGGAGATGGAGCCGCCGGAGATCTCGTAGAAGCGCATCAGCAGGTTGACCATGGTGGTTTTGCCGGCGCCGGTCGGACCGACGATGGCGACTTTCTGGCCGGCGGAGACGCTTGCCGAGAAGTCGTGGATGATCGGCTTGTCGGGCTCATAGCCGAATTGCACGTGACTGAATTCGACGTCGCCGCGCACGGTCCGGGGGTTACCGGCCGCATCGTAGCCGAGCAGCTGCGAACGCTGCGAAGCCGTCATACCTGCGGTGGCATTCGCGCGAGTGCCACGACGCGCCAGCTTGCCGCTGTCCGTCCGTGCCGTGCTCGCAGCGGCATCAGCCACGCCGAGTTCGGCCTTGGTCGGTTCCGCATCCATCTCCGGCTCTTCGAGGAAGCCGAACACGCGCTCGGCGGCGGCCGCGCATCGCTGCAGGTTCTGGAACGCCTGCGCGAACTGGCTCAACGGCTGGGTGAACAGGCGGATGTACATCATGAACGCGACGATCACGCCGAATTCGATCTGCCCGTCCATGGCGAGCGCTGCACCGACCACGCACACGATCACGTAGCCGAAGTTGCCGACGAAGTTCATCAGCGGCATCATCAGGCCTGACAGGAACTGCGATTTCCAGCCGGATTCGTACAGGTCGGCGTTGTACTTCTCGAAGCGGCGGATTGAGTCGGCCTCGCCGTTGTACGCCTTGACGATGAGGTGACCGGCGTACATCTCCTCGATGTGGCCGTTGACGTCGCCGAGCGCCATCTGCTGGCGGGCGAAGTATTTCTGCGAGGATTTCATGATGACCATCATGATGATGAGTCCCAGTATGCTCGCGCCGATCGCGCACAGGGTCATGATGACGTTGTTGTAGAACATCATGACGAGCGCGCCAACGAACAGCGTCGCCGAGGTGATGAGCGAGCCGAGGGACTGGCCGAGCGTCTGGCCGATGGCGTCGACGTCGTTGGTGATGCGGGAGAGTACGTCGCCGTAGCTGACCTTGTCGAAGTATTTGAGCGGCAGCTTGTTGATTTTGACCGAGATCGATTCGCGCAGGCGCTGGGCGGTGCGCTGGGTGACGTTCGCCATCATCCAGCTTTGCACGTAGCTGAGCACCGCGTAGCCGACGTACAGTGCGACGAGCAGCCAGGCGATGCGGCCGACGGCGTTGAAATCGACCGAGTTCATCACCGGCTTGCCGTTCACGACGGCCGGCAGTCCCTTGACGATCTCGTTGGTCATGTCCTTGAGTTTGTCCGGTCCGATGATCTGGCATATCGTGCCGACCGCGCCCAGCACGAGCGCAATGATGATGACGGGCAGGTAGTTGCGGCAGTAGTGGACGAGCTTGCCCATCACGTTGCCGAAATTGGCAGGCTTTTCGACCGTGCGGCCGCCGCCCATTGGTCCTCTTGGTCCTGGCATTTGTTACTCCTTAAAAGTCCGTATTGATCTCACGCGGTCAGTTCCGACTGACTGAGCTGGGATTCGGCGATCTGACGGTAGACATCGCAGGTGTCGAGCAGTTCCTGATGGGTGCCTTGGCCGACGACCTTGCCATCATCGAGCACGATGATGCGGTCGGCGTTCATGATCGTGCCGATGCGCTGGGCGACGATGAGCTTGGTGGATCCCTTGGCTTCTTTGGCGAGTGCGTCGCGAACTTCGCGGTCGGTCTTGAAGTCGAGCGCGGAGAACGAGTCGTCGAAGATCAGGATTTCGGGGTGGCGGTAGACGGCGCGCGCGATTGACAGGCGCTGCTTCTGGCCGCCGGAGATGTTGGACCCGCCTTGTGCGATCGGGGCGGTGTATGTGCCGTCCATGCGCTCGACGAACTCGGTGGCCTGAGCGACGCCGGCCGCCGCCTTGACCCGGTTCATCTGTTCAGCCGGCATTGCGGCGCCTTCCGCTCTCTTGCCCGCGGCGATGAGTTCGGCTTCGCGTTTGCGGCCGGCCGGAGTGGAGGTGTCGGCCATTTCGACGTCCGCGGAGCTTGCCCCGTTCACGTCATCGCCGTAGCTCACGTTGGATGCGACCGTGCCCTTGAACAGTACGGACTGCTGCGGCACGTATCCGATCTTGTCGCGAAGGGCTTTCAGATCGTATTCGCGCACGTCCACACCGTCGACGAGCACCTGCCCGGCCGACACGTCGTAGAAGCGCGGCACGAGGTTGATGAGGCTGGACTTGCCGGAGCCGGTGGAGCCGATGAACGCGACGGTCTGGCCCTTTTCGGCGGTGAAGTCGATGCCTTCGAGCGTCGCCTCGCGTGAGCCTGGGTAGGTGAAGCTCACGTTGCGGAACTCGACGGTGCCGGTTTTCCCGCCGCCCAGACGCGCCACGTCGGCGGCGGTCTTGGTGCCGGTTTTGACGATCGGATCGGTGTCGAGCACTTCGAGCACGCGCTGCGCGGACACGTCGGCGCGCGGCCAGAGCACGAATACCATGCTCATCAGCAGGAAGCTCATGATGACCTGCACGGAGTAGTTGGAGAAGACGACCATGTTGGAGAACACGTTGAGCTTGTCCGTCAGGCCGGCGGCGTCGATCAGATAGGCGCCGATCCAGTAGACGGCGAGCATCAGGCCGTTCAGGACGGTGTTCATCAGCGGCATCATGAACGCCATGACGCGGTTGGTGAACAGCTGCGTGTCGGTGAGGTCCTTGTTGGCCTTGGTGAACTTGGCCTCCTGGTAGTCCTCGGCGTTGTAGGCGCGCACGACGCGCAGGCCGGTGAGGTTTTCGCGGGCCACGAGGTTGATGTTGTCGGTGAGCTTCTGCATGGCCTTGAACTTGGGCATGACCATGGCCATCATGATGACGACGGCGACGAGCAGGATGACGACGGCGATGCCGGTGGCGAGAGTCCATTCGAAACCTTCGCCGGCGATCTTGCATATGGCCCATACGGCCATGATCGGCGACTTGACGATGAGCTGCAGGCCGATGGTGATGAACATCTGGATCTGCGTGATGTCGTTGGTGGAGCGGGTGATGAGGCTCGCGGTGGAGAATTTGCTCATTTCGGCGGGGCCATAGGATTCGACCTTGCGGAATTCGAGCGAGCGCAGGCGCTGGGTGAATGACGAGCCGACGCGTGCGGAGATGTAGCCGGTGACGATGGCACAGGCGACGGAGCCGAGGGAGATGAGCAGCATCTTGCCGCCGGCGATCCAGATGTCGCTCATCGCGCTTCCCGGCGTCTCGACGAGCGTGGTGATGTCTGACATGTAATCGGGCAGTTTGAGGTCGAAGAAGACCTGCCCGACGATGGTCACCAGGGCGATGAGCATCTGACCGATCTCCGCTTTGGAGAGGTATTTCAGGATGCGAAGCATTGGCTTTCCCCTTGTGTTTTGTTGGTGATTGGTTACGTTATTTGCCGCGGCATCGATATCCGATGCCCGAATTAGTTTCTGTTGTTAGATTACTTACAGTGTAAGATATTACGCACTATTCTGTGTATTCGCTGTGAATGGCGCGCTTTGCGCTGGCTGCGCACGAGAGACACGGCACGTCCGCCCCCACGTCATCCGCAGCCGGCGGAAGAAGCTACTCCTCGCCGGCCTTCGCGCGCTCGGTCCGCATATGATCGGCGACACGCCTGTCACGCTCGGCGAACGCGGCCCGCACCTCATCGGGGGTCGGGCGCGGAGCGCCGGGATGGCAGATGGCCATGTATGTCGAGAACTCCGACAGCAGATCAACGAACTCGCGCGTGCGCCGCTCCCCCATCTGCGAGAAGATCCAACAGATTGCCGAACGCATCTCCTCCAAGTCGCACTTGGACCGCTCTCGCCCGGCATCTGTAAGGTTCACGCGGATGATGCGGCGGTCGTCCGGGTCGATGTCTCGGGTGATCAACCCTTTTTTCTCCAGAGCGGCAAGCACTGTGGAGATGCGGCCGGAGCTGGCCTTCAGCGAACTGGCGAGCTGCGACGGTGTCATGGTGCCGCGCAGTGCGAGCTCGTGCAGAATGAATGGCTCGCCATGCGCGCCGCGCGCGAACTCCTTCTGCATCTTGGAACGGTTGCCCCACACGCTGGCGTACAGTTCGCTGAGCGCCTCCCGCTCAAAACCCATTTCGCACCGCCTTCCGATTCGACCATTGCCGCACTACCGCGCTCCGCGGAGTACCGCCAATACATTCCAGCGGCATATACATCGTGCGAACATCTGTAATATTAGCTCACACCGTAAACAATTTACAGTATGTGATTATATGCCCGCGCTTTACTCCCCGCTACTAAACTTGACCTGTACGCATTTTTCCGTACACCAATTCTATGGCGACACTAACGAAGCAAACGGTATCGAAACAGGAAACGTCCCGGCTTGACATTCGACTGACGGATGCGCAACGGCAGCTCATCGAGCGTGCCGCCGAGCTGACCGGCAGCACGCTCACGCAATGGACCACTCGCCATCTCCTGGAATCAGCCCGTAAGGATATAGAAGAAGCAACCGTCCTGCATCTGGAATCACAGGCATTCGAAGATTTCATACAGGCATTGGATCAGCCGGTTCCGCCAGCAGCCGAAAAACTCATGGAAAGGGATCCGCAGTGGGCATGATCCATCATTTCCAACGTCCGCGCAAGCTCGGCCCGGAAGAGAGAATGGGGAGGTTCTCTTGCGGAGTACCGTTCATCGACAAGTGGGCCGCACAACGCGCACCGTCATCGGCCCAGCATGGGACGGCCGTCGCGTACGTGTCATTCACTGCGTCAGGTGAACCGGCGGGATTCTACACGCTGAGTGCATATTCGGCACTGCGAGCACGATCCGTCAGCGGCGCACTAGGGTCACGTGCGCTCATTGTGGAACCTTACGACGATAAAGCACGCGCGTTCTATGCGCATTTCGGTTTTCAACCGATTCCCGGAACCACCAGCATGTATCTCAGGCTCGTTTGACGACGAGCCTGTTCCGTATTTATGACGGTGACTCATAGCGTTGATTCACGGCAGTAAAGACAGCTCCTCAGGGGCGAGTGTGAGATTGACTGCGGCGAACGAGTCCCGGACCTCATGCGGGTTGCGGGCACTGGGAATGGTGAACAGACGGTCATATCTGGTCAGCTCCCACGCGAGCACCACACGCTGGTACGAGACGCCGCGGGCCGCTGCGACCGTGCGGAACGGATCATACGCATGACTGTCGAATGCGTCCAGGAACCCGCCGAGCGGCGACCAGCACACAAAATCAAGACCGAGATCGGCGCAGTGACCCATCGTATGCTCGGGGTCGGGATGCGATGGCGAGAACTGGTTCTGCACCGCAATCAGACGGTCGCCGAGAATCCCACGGGCGGTGTCAATCTGCGCATTGTCCACGCGCGAGATGCCGGCGAACCGAATCACGCCCTCATCCAGCAAGGTTTTCAGCGCGCCGACCGTATCCTCATACGGAACCGCGGGGTCAGGGCCATGCGAATACAACAGATCGAGCGCGTCGACGCCGAGGCGGAGAGCGGACTCCTTCGCGTCACGAATCATCGTCTCCGGGCGCGAGTCGGCCATCCACCCGTACCGGCTGCCGGCTGCCTGCAGGTGCTGTCGCTCGGATGCGGATGCGCTCGCGCCGTCGCCCGGGGATTGCTGAGGATCTTCCGCGTCGCGGTTCGTCACTTCCAGCGTTCGGCGATAACCAGTCTTCGTGGCGACCAGAACCTCATCGCGCGGACCGCTCCAGCTGGCGAGCGCCGCATGAACCAGCATCTCGCCGTACCCGAAATCACGCGGCACGCCTATACCGTCAGGCCCCGGTTCGCTTGGCAGATAATACGACCATGCGGTGTCGAGATAACGCACTCCGGCGTCAAGCGCGGCATGGATCGTGCCGATGGCCGTCGCCCGGTCCGGGCGTCCCTCGATAGAGAGCGCCATCGTTCCCATGCCGAGGCGCGGCATGCGCGCTTTCCCCGCAAACTCCACAACGTTCGATGTCACCATGCCACCATCATCCCACGCGACACGAACACAGGGCCGACTGGCAATGCGCCAGCCCATGAGTCCCGGTTCCGTTCGACTTGTTCCGGCGAAAGTCCCATCCGAAGACACTCAAATGGGACTTTGGCGGGATGGGTGGACTTCACCTCCCGCGTGAGGCCCCGGCAGTCAACAAAAAGTCGGCCGGCCACCGAATAGGTGACCGGCCGGCTGCATCGGCATCATATGCCGATCCGCTGATTCAGCGCCGGGGCTCGCGCCGACGGCGGGCGACAAGCGCCGCGCCGGCACCGACCGCGAGCAGTGCCACGAACGCGCCGAACACGCCGCTCACAGAGGCGCCGGTCTTCGACAGGCCGGGCTGCTTGTTGCCAGCATCCGGCTTGTTCGGCTTCACCGTGTCGCCGGGTTTCGTCGGCTCAGTCGGCTTCGTCAGTTCGGTCGGCTTCGTCGGTTCGGTCGGCTCTGACTTCTCCTTGACGGTCACGACACGCTTGACCGTGTACGACGCACCTTCGGAGTCGGTCACCGAATACGTCAGCGTGTATTCGCCGTCCTTCTCGGTGTTCGCCGAACCTTCGACCAGGATCTTGTCGGTCAGATCGCCGTCCTCCTCATCGGAAGCGGCCGCACCGGCCTTCGGGTCGAACGCGTCGACGTTGATGTTCTGCTTCGCGGATGCGTTGAGCAGCTGGTAGGTGGCCCCATCGGACGTGTTGAAAATCCACCGGGCCGCGGGGTCGGACTTGGCGTCTTCCACCGACTCATCGCTGAAGGCGTTGGTGCCGTCCTTGGCGACGAGCACCTTGCAGTCCGTATTGGTGATGACGTAGGCCTTGAGGTCGGGGCGCTCGGTGTCGGACTGGTCGATCTGGGTGAACTTCCAGGCCTGCTTCTTGGCGTCGGTCAGGGTCTCGGGCGTGTCGGCGATGAACAGTGTGGAATCGCCGGAAGCCGTGGCGGACAGGTTCTTGCCGGACTGCACGCCGACAAGCTGGTAGGTGTGCCCGACCAGGCGATCACCGAGACGGGATGGAACGCCCACAAGGCGTTCCGCGCCATGCCGCACGACGCGCAGACCGCATTTGCCATCCGCATGCTGTTCACCCACCGCGACGCGGACCGCTACGGCGCCGACATGTTCCTGCACTACGAGCGCGGCTTCAACGTGCGCTTCGAGGGTGCCGGCTCGAACAACTACTGAATTCGGGCATCGGAGCGCCAGAGGGATCCCGGACGCGCGAGCCGCCAAGCGCGACACACGCACAACACGCGACGGTTTTGCTTGTCCGCGAGTCTGTGGTATTCTGTTTGAGTTGTCTGTTGAGGCCAAAAGGCCGCGGCAAACAGCGCAATGGAGGATTCGCCTAGTGGTCTATGGCGCACGCTTGGAAAGCGTGTTGGTGTAACAGCCTCACGAGTTCGAATCTCGTATCCTCCGCCCGGATTTGAACCCCGGAAACCGTTGAAATCATTCGGTTTCCGGGGTTTTGTTTTGGTTCCCCCCGATTGCCGGTTCCCTCCAGGTACCCTCCGTTTGGACTCCTCCGGCCCCCGACCTGCCGCGCGTGTCACATATCGGAACCGACGATTCCGAAAACGCCTTCGAGCCTTCGCCTGCCGTGCGTTCGTCATCGAAGTCCGACTGCGCCCCATGTGTCCCGTCAGTGGGCCGATTCGAATCCCTTCATGTTTTCCGCGCAGTTTTTTTCGTTTTGGTTCGCAACAATCCCGGACGCCCGCCGCGCAGCGCGATGCGCCCCATGCGGTCGGCCAGCGCGAAGGTTCCCCCTGACCCCCTCCGATGAACGCCACACGAACGCATACGGGTGCCATGAAAGCCCATTCGAACCGTCAATCGACTCCTTGATACATAGACAGGAAGCCAAGGAACGTCCGTCGGTCGGATGGGTCCGAGGAGAAACCGGCAGACCCTACCGCCGGCATCCCTCCCCCGGGTATTCGCCAGCGAACGGCACCGGCACCGCCATGACCGCCAAGGAGAAGACATGCGCCCAGAACCCATCCACCGCAAAGGCGGGAAAACACTCGCCAAGATATACGATTCCCTATCCGACCCGGAAGAGGCCGCGGACAGGTCGCGCATCATCGGGCCGCCCACCAAGAAGGAGGCGCGCGGCATCCGGGACGAATTGACGGCGGCGGCGTGGGCCGGCGGCAAATCGGTGTCGCGCATACGGACGGCCAAGGAATACATCAGCATCGTCGAATCATTCTTCCGCAAGCTGCGGGCCATCAAAAACACGGAGGCACGAACCCCGCAGACGGGTATTCCATCCCTGCGGGAACTGCTGAGGGACACCCGCGTAACCAACCTCGACGAGTATGAAAGAATGATCGAGACCGCAAAAGCGGATACGGAGAAATCCACTTAACAAATTCAACCAATTTCTACCAGAAGCCAACAAACTCCAAGACCACTGGACTCAACCAAGGCAAACGGGCTCATCAAAGGCAACATGCCATAAGCCAATCTCATTGCAACCGACCAAGCCTATTCGGTTTATTCCGAATAGCCTTTTTCACCGCAGAATCACTTGTTTTCGTTGAAATTCCAACGATTTCACGGCTACACATCTAGTTCAAGCTTCAGCCGTTTTCAACCTTTGCGCTCCTCGACGCAACGTCATATTCTGAATTCCAGCTTCCCGGGGGCCGGCAAAGAACCCGGGGAACATGCACCGGTGCAGCCAACAACCACAACAGAACCATCTAGAGCGAAGTGCGTCCGAATTCGGCGAAAACACTTCGCTCCTCAGGCTCTGTTCCGCACGAGAGCAAGGAAACATATGGCTGCAATTCCAACGAAGAATGACTACCCGCGCCTCACCGCCAAGCCAGCGCAAGTGGCGGAGAGGCTGGGCTACAAGGACGTGAAAAGTGTCTACGGGTTAATCAGAACCGGAAAGATTCGCGCTCGCAAGGTAGGCAACACGTTTCTGGTGAATCTCACCAGCGTGCGCGAATCCGCAGGTGAGGAGTGAGCATGGAGACCTCATATGAGCGAGTGCTCGAAGCCGCGAGACGCTATTCTCGAGATCTCAGGCTCCAAGAGCTTCCGCGCGACACCTCCGGAAGACAACACGCTCAGTGCAGCTGCCCCGCCCATGACGGAGACGGCGGCACTTCACTGCACATCACCTACGACCAGTCCGACGGCAAAACCATGCTGCACTGCTTCGGAGCAGAACACTGCGATGCCGCTTCCATTGCCGGTGCACTTGGATTGAAAATCATCGACCCGTTCGATCAACAAAGCGGACCTCAAGGCCATGCCGATTACAGCGGCTACAACAGTTACAGCTGCGATAGCCGGCTCACCGCCGCCGATTTGGCGGCCATACGGCATGCGAATGTCACGAACGCTCCGCTTCTCAGCAGAAATGAGACAACGACGATTACACCTGCATACACGGAAAACTCTGCGGAAATCAGACAGCAGTACGAGATGCCCGAACCATACTTGGAACCATTGGCCCTAGGCCGATCCCCTATGTTCGCCGCCATCTGCGCAGCTATTGCAGTTCAGCCAAACACCGGCCTGCTGCACGGCACTTGCCCAAACTGCGGCGCAGCTGACTCGCTCACTGTGCTGTATTCCCCGCTGGAAAGCGCCACATTGCTCCGCTGCAGCACTTGCCAAGCCGACGATGTGCTCAACGCGCTGAACGCTCCCGCTACGCTGGCTCGTTCCAATGGCTATGAAGCAATGATCTACGACAGCGAGCGCGGCACAGCATACGAATATGCGGACGGTCTGATTGTTCGTCGCTCTCCCACCAAGCGAATCTCGCAAAGCGGCAACACCGCCGGCAAGCACCCGTTGTGGATGGCCGCCGACGCGAAACGTGCCGTGGCATCGGGCAAGCCAGTGTATCTGATAGAGGGAGAAAAAGATGCCGGCACATTGCGAGCGCTCGGCTATGCCGCTGTAACCGCATCGGGAGGCGGCGGCAACTTCGCCGCGAAACTGGATCTTGATTCAGTGCGCTTAGCCCTTAGTGGAGCTGATGTGGTCGCCATCGTGGATAAGGACGACACCGGCACTCGCTGGAAGGAGCAAGTGGCGCAGACGCTGACACCGTTCGTGCGGTCGTTGACGTTTATCCAGGCGGCTGGTGAGGCTCACGGCGCTTCCGACGCGGCGATGAGCGGCGTGGAATTCGAGATTCTGCCAAGAGAAAGTATCCAGCATGAGTCTGAGCTCGAGTCTGAGCTGATGTCCCGCGCCTATTCGCTGACCCGTTTGGCTGATGTGGAACCGGAGCGACCGTTGTGGTTGTGGCCGGGCCACATTCCCAAGGGGAAGATCGTACTGATTGACGGCGATCCGGCGACTGGCAAAAGCACTTTGGCCTTGGATATTGCAGCTCACGTCACCACGGGAGCAGCATGGCCGGATGGGTCCGCTGGATGCGAGCCTGCGAACGTGCTGCTGTTGACTGCGGAAGACGGACTGGCGGACACCGTGAGCCCACGCATTCGCGCCGCACAAGGCGACGCATCCAAGATGTTCGCCCTATCGGAGGTCTTCAAGGATGGCAAGGAGGTAGCGATTACGCTCACCGACGCACTGTCACAGATAGCACAGGCTGTGCGTGAGCAGCATATCGGCCTGATTGTCGTGGATGTGCTGATATCGTTTTTGGGCAGCGACACCAACAGCTACAAGGATCAGGATATTCGCGCACAGGTGATGGCTCCGCTCAAGCGGCTGTGTGAGGAAACCGGCTGCACAGTTATCGCGCTACGCCATCTCAACAAAGGGCAGGGAGCGGCGATCTACCGTGGAGGCGGCAGCATCGGCATCATCGGCGCAGCACGAGCCGCTTTTCTGGTGGCGAAGGATCCGGAGAATGAGGAACGGCGACTGTTCGCACCGGTCAAGTTCAATCTGGGGCCAATGCCACGAGCCATGGCCTACCGGTTGGAGGATAATCCGCTGCTTGGCTGCGCACATGTCCACTGGCTGGGCGAAACGGACGATACGGCGGAATCGCACAACCAGAGTGCTTACGGCCCCAGCGAACGTGAGGATAGTGACGTGCGTACGTTCATCCAAGACTACTTCGACCACAACAAGGAGCTCACACCGGATGGCTTGTATTGGGGTGTGCCGTCGTACAGAGTAATCAACGAAGCGAAAGGCGAGTTCAGCAAGCAGTAAGTTCTGGACGGCAGACGACGCCCAAAGCCACTGCTGGCAAGCAAGAAGTACGGCAACATGTGGTGGTGACTGTCTCCGGATTATGCGGATCATCCGAATCAGGAAAGCTCTGAAGATTTGAGTGCGGAAGCCACGGACACCCTCAGCGGTGAACAAACTGAGACTCCAGAAGCAACTGTGCCGGATCCGGTCGCTGTCACAAGAGCTACTGCCATCTTGCCGCCTTCGTCAAAACCAAGCTATTGCAACGTTCCGTACGAACCAGACAAGACGGCGTTTCCCACCTTGTCCGACGACGCCGATCCGTGGGCATTACCGGAGAAAACGCAAGATCTGCAAGGACTTACGGCAGGCGAACCGACATCTGAACTGGCAAGACGGCAAGATGGCACCAGCGAGAACACCACCTATCATCTTGCAACAGGTAAAGCCGACGATTCCGTCACAGACATTGACAGCTGGAAGACGCACCTACCTCCCTACGCAACAAACCGGCGCTACCATCAGCTCAATGCCACGCAATTGAATGAACTCATCGACAAAGGAGGTCTCTGGACCAGCAAAGCCAAACAGGAGATGCGGCACCGCAATTACAGATAGCCAACTTTCTGAGATGAAAGATGCCCAGTGTATCCATCGCAGAAGACGACTCAAACATCTGGCCGCTATTAAAAACAATAGCGGCCTTTCTTTTTAAGAATGAAGAACCGATCAGCACAATCCAATGGCAACAACTCGATATACTATCAAGCCATGCTTAAGGATGAAGAACACCATGAACATGTAAGCGCGTTGCCGTCTATAGCGAAAATAACGCAAGCAACGCCGAATCTAATGGCAATAAGCCCCAACATGACGCATCAGCTGCTAGATACCATTCAAAAAACCCCAGAAATCAGCAACAACCTGCGACTTATATCCACTCCCCTCGAAACAAGCACTTCAGCAATTCAAACTTTCCTAGAGCAGCAAGAGAAAGCCCTCAAAACAATCTCTAACTTATCTTCAAGCACAATCCTGTCTTCCATAAAACCTATTCAGGACAGCCTTCGTGACGCACTAGCAAAAATTGATTTTGCTCATTACGACGAAAAACATCTGAACGTATATTCCGGGATTTCGCAAGTATTAAAACAATATGAAGAGACACAATCAAATCTGCAAAAATATTATCGATCCATAACCCCTAGTTATTTCCATAGCTCTAACGAGTCACCTCATTACTACTCTCCTGAGATGACCAGTCCTTCAGATTTTTTTGACTCCAAAAGTGGACGCATCGAGAGTATAGAAGATTTAAATAATGCAATCCTTCTACTGCAAAAGCATGTATCAAATATACCGTTATACTGGCGAGGACAAAATAATGCCTCTTGGGGACTACATAGCAAATTATTTCGCCTACTAATGACGCAAAATGGAGTTGTTTCCCCTCAACAGAAGCCCAAAACCAAACAGCCCTATCCGACCGAAGACCAGATGATTCAAGCTGAGAAGCAGATTCTTAATCTTGCTCGTCAAGACTGGCGATATGGAAACATGTCTGCTTTAGAGATATTCGCACGCATTCAGCACTTTGGCGGCCCCACACGCCTACTCGACGCATCCTGCAACCCATATATAGCTGCTTGGTTCGCCGTCTATGACCCAACGCACGAGCACGAAGATCATGACGCGCGCCTATTCGCTTTAGCTGGATACGCATCAGGCAATAATGAGCAACCAGACTACTCCGAAGAACTGCTAAGTCGCGACCCTTTCTGGTTCAACCTGCACGATTACGAGCAACGCGCAGCAGCCAACTGGGGAACCGGATCACGCCGTATCGTATGGCGTCCACCAGAATACGAATCACGTATCGCTGCTCAAAATGCAGTATTTATCCTCGATGGAATTCCAATTACAAATAGTCGAATCCTTCAATATTTTCGCAAGCCTACGGGCAAAGAATATTGGAAGAGGCCAGATATACTCGCAGCTTCCTCAATTTATGCAAAGCCCTTCTCGCCAAATCACAACGCACGTCCGAATCAACGCAATCTAGCACCAACGTATTCATTCGTCATTGCCAAGAAAGCTAAGAAAGAGATACGAAGTTACCTAGAAGGCGCGTTTGGATACCGCGAGTCCTTCATCTACCCCGATTTCGCAGGCCTAGCAAGTAAAACAAACAATATCCAGTTCCCAAATCTAGGTGATCTTCAATAGGCTCCAGGACACGGCTGCAAGTCGAACAAATATTCTACACCTAGAACTATCATGGACTAATACGCATACAAGACGAGGTAAGGTGGGGACATGGACGATAATCGCACGCACGCGGCTACCAACACAGCACGCCCGCAAGCCCTCGAATTCTTTGCAGGAATAGGCCTAGCACGCCTTGGACTCGAAGAAGCCGGCTTCCAGGTCGAATGGTCGAACGACATCGACGCCGCCAAGTGCGAAATGTATCGCAATAACTTCACGGATACGCCGGGCCACACCCTTGTCGAGGGGGATATGAGTGAGCTCTCCGGCGACGATCTGCCCCACGATGCCTCCATCGCTTGGGGATCCTCCCCTTGCACGGACCTCTCCCTTGCAGGCACTCGTACGGGCCTGAACGGCAAGCAATCCGGCGCTTTCTGGCAATACGTGCGACTGCTCGAAGAACTTGGGAACACCCGGCCGCCGATTGCCGTTCTCGAGAATGTGAACGGATTGGCCACTTCTCACTCTGGGGAAGACCTTGCCGCAGCAGTGCATGCCTTCAATGAACTGGGCTACTCCGTAGACGTATTGTCCATCGACACTCGTCGATTTATCCCTCAGTCCCGACCGCGACTCTTTTTAGTGGGCCTGCAGAATCCGCCGGCCGCCGAACAGTTTGATTCTTCCCTGCGCCCTGACTGGCTGCAGCAGGTCTTTGCGGACACCTCTCTCCGCACGCATCGCGCACCACTGCCCGAACCGCCGTCCCCCCTGATGTCTGGCCTCAATATGTACGTCGAGAGCATGGCTAACGACGACGAACGCTGGTGGAACGCTGAGAGAACTGCCAAATTCCTTGATTCGCTGTCGCCGGTTCAGGCAACTCGTGTAGAAACGTTGCGCAATGGGGCAACCGATTCCTACCGGACTGCTTATCGCCGCACCCGCAACGGCAAAGCCGTGTGGGAAGTCCGCGCAGACGACATCTCCGGCTGCCTACGCACCGCACGAGGCGGCTCCTCTCGCCAAGCGATCATTCGCATGGGCAATGGCAAAACCGCTGTCCGTTGGATGACACCACGCGAATACGCTGCTCTTATGGGCGCAGCCCACTACAACATTACGGGTCTACGCCCCAATCAAGTGATGTTCGGATTCGGCGACGCCGTCTCCGTCCCCGTCGTGGAATGGCTTGGCAAGCACTACTTCATGCCTGCACTGAACGGCACCCTAGGCAAAGACCTATACGTGGAGCAAACTCTGCTCTCAAATCACACTGCATAAGCGAGGCAAACAATGGATCTGACTCCCATCAATGATTTCCGGAAGTCCCATCAGGTAAACACCAAGGGCGCTTTGGCTGCTGCCATCCAGCTCAATCGCTTCTTTTCCGCAGACACGCTTCCCATTGACGCCAGCGACTATCACACGAACAAGGAAGGTCAAGTCAAGGGAATCAGCAAAGATAACTGCCAGAAAATCCTTGCCGAATATGGCATCACACGACTCCTCGCAGCAGAGGGCGGACGAACCAGCCGTGGCACCATGGCATTGATGCACGACTACGCCGAGCTCATTAACGAATTACGCCCAACAGCGGAGCAATTCAACGAGATCGAGCAATACTGGGTCAAACGAATTCAGGCATTCTTCACCAGCAAACCATTCAAACTGGAATCCGACAACTCTCTTTCCGTCGATGCGGCTGTAGAACATCTGCTGCAACAGGCAGCGCAGCGACAAAAGGAAAATCCGGGCACTATGTACGTCGGTACCGTTCTGCAACATCTTGTCGCAGCGAAGCTCACCATCGTTGCCCCAGAAGTGGAAATCAACGGTGCGTCCGTTGCTGACGACCCGACCGGGCGCGGAGGCGATTTCAACGTCGGCGACACAGCCATACACTGCACCACTGCCCCAGCATCCCTGCTCATGGATAAATGCCAGCGCAACATCAAGGCTGGACTGCATCCAATCATCATCACTGTGCGCGACCGCGTCAAAACCGCATGGGACTTAGCCTCCGACATGGGCTTCGAAAACCGCCTTGAAGTCTGGGACTTGCAATCGTTTCTTTCCAGCAATGTGCACGAGCATGGCCACTTCACCAACGCAGCACGTCACGAAACCCTTTCGCGTCTGGTCAAGGCTTACAACCAAATCATTGACGAACATGAAAGCGACCCCAGCCTACACATCGAATACAACGGCTGATTTGTTTTAATCCGCCCAGCATCCCGTAACCAGGTCAATGTGAAGTGGCCTGATTTTTGTTCCGTCCTTATAGTGGGGCGGCTTGTGCCGCTTGATGTTGATGATACTCGGCTTCCAACGCTTCGGGTGTCCTGTAGCCCAGGGACCGGTGCAGGCGCTTCGAGTTCCACCACGAGACCCACCGGAACGTCGCCAATTCCAGGTCCTTCAGATCCGCGAAGGGTCTGCGCCGCCATACCAGCTCTGTCTTGTACGCGCCGTCGGCGCTTTCGGCCATGGCGTTGCCGTACGAGTCGCCGACGGTGCCGGTCGACGGCAGCATCCCATATTCCATAACCCCGGTGGCGTACACCGTGCCGATGTACTGCGTGCCATGGTCGCCGTGGCGGATAAGACCATCCGTGCCGCCGCGGGACGCGGCCCGTGAGATCGCCTGCTCCAACGCCTGCAACGGCGGCTCCTGCGTGTTCATGGTCATGGCGCACGCCCATCCCACGATCCGACGGGCGTACACGCCGGCGGCGAACGCCGTGCAGCCGAACGAGCCGTTGGCCATGCGCACGTAGGTGATGTCGGCCACGTGCAGGCGGTTCGGCGCACAAGCCTCGAACCCCCTGTCCACCAGATCCGGCCTGCCGCCCGCGCCCTTGGCGGGTTTCGTCGTCACCGGGGTTTTGCCGCGGCGCACGCCCCGGATGCCAAGCCCGCGCATGATGTTCATCACCCGGCCGCGGCCGACCCCGGCCGGATCCCGGCCCTGGGCGACCAGCTGCGCGTGCATCTTCCCGCAGCCGTACACGGCCATGAAGAAATCCGAGTGGATCTGGAGGACGGCGCGGGCCAGCGCCTCACGCCTCGCCCGCATGCGGCTGACGGGACGTGTTCTGAACATGCGGTAGCCGCGCGGCGCGAGAAACCCGCAGTCCAACGATTCGGAAAGGACCCTGCAGATCGGCCCGACCCTGAAACGGCTTCTGTGCTCGTCGATGTACGCGGCCATCAACGCCGTGCCGGGTCGAGCCTGGCCGCGAAAAAAGCCAACGCCGTCGTCAAGATCTCGTTCGCCCGACGCAATTGCGCGTTCTCGGCCCGCAGCTTCTTCAGCTCCGCCATCGCGTCCTCGGCCGACTGCCTCGTCTCCTCCGCGACCGTCGCGTCCGACTGGTTGCGCCAACGCCGCAGTGATTCCGGCGCTATCCCCAGATCCTTCGCCACCGCGGAGATCGCGTTCGTCTCCGACGAATACGAGGAACGCGATTCCGCCAGCAGCCTGACCGCCTTCGCCCTGAACTCCGGCGTATATCGAGTGCCCTCTGCCATGGTCCCATCATCTCCCATCGAGTTAGAGGAAATGCGGAACAAAAATCAGTTCATATCAATGCCAACTTCTCTTCATACTGGTCTCAATGCACCCAAGGACTGTACGCATACTTCGTGCACCCATTGGTTAACATGAATTGATTTCCATGCAGCCCTACCGGATTTCCATGTACGCACTCTAGATTTCCATCTAGCCGCAATGCTGTCGTAAGACAGCATTGTCTGATTCCCCTGAAATCGTTGAAATTATTGGGATTTCGACGCGTCTCTCCGACTAGCACTTGATTTCCATGTAGGCTCACTAGATTCGCTCTAGTTCCCACTAGATTCTCTGTAATCGCTCTATATGCCGAAGATTCAAAGCCGATCGAACTCTTCCAATAGGTTAATAACCCTTGAAAACATTAGGATTCCTAGCATGCTTGACCCCCCTCAACCTCGCACTTCTCACTAGATTCCCTCTTGTCGCTCTTGTCACTGTAGAACGCACGACCAGCACGCAAAGCAAACCCCAAAATCATTGAAAGCATAGTCCTTACGGCAGCTTCAAGAAAATCAGTCCGCTTACCACTGCTTCCCACTAGATTTCAGACACGAAGCAGCGAGTACAAGCTAAGACTCACAAGACATACCGCATACAAAGCACAGACACGAACCATTCCGCACTATCCTGGATTCATGGCATCAGACGTCAGTACATCAACACCTCGCCGTAATTGGTCACGCGAGGAAACAATGATGGCGTTCGCCTTGTACATCGTGCTTAAACCACGCGAATGCGATGACAAAGGACTTGACGTGCAACGTCTCGCATCGTTCTTGCACCGCACTCCCAGCTCAGTGGTGTTGAAGATCTGGAACATCGCAGCTTATGATGCCAACCGCAAGGCCCGTGGGCGCGTAGGCATGAAGCACGGCAGCAAACTCGACTCCCAAGTCTGGCAGTGGTATGCCGAAGACCCCGATACGTTCATGGAGCAATGTCTGAATCTACTTCGGCACGCGCTCCTGCAAGCGGACGCGAACAACTTCAACCCAGCACCGCTGGCCTCCGACCGTTATTCCCCTCTCGAAACCGCAACGACCCTACTCGTTGCCGAACACACGCCCACCGGAGAGGAACGACCAATAACAACACTTCAGCGAGTCAACCAATCCTATTTCCGCAACTCACTATTGCAGAACTACCACAGCACCTGCTGTATAACCGGTATGCAGATTCCTAAGCTGCTGATCGCCAGCCACATCAAACCGTGGAAGGCATCGTCAGCCGTTGAGAAAACCGCCGCATCCAACGGGCTGCTGCTCAACGCCTTCCACGACCGTGCCTTCGATCAGGGCCTTATCTCCATCGATGATGACTATCGCATCATGGTCAATCATGACAAGGTTCGGCACTCTGACATCAACGACAAATGGCTCTACAACTTCGAAGGACGCGAAATCTCATTACCGACAATCAGCCAACCTTCACACGAATTCATCGAATACCACCACAAGCACATCTTCCTCGCCGACGCCGCTTAACAACACCAGGGAGGATACTCCTCCCCGGCCTGCTCCACGCTACCCCGGAGTATTGGGCAGATTTCTCCCCGTTATTTTCCACACATAAAGCATGCGCTCAATACAACTACGGCGGCTGCCACAAACACTTTCTTTAGGAAGGGCCGTAGAGTCCTTCATCCCAATCGTCGCACCAGAAAATGAATTACAATGATTGGCATTAGGTAGATATGACTTACTAAGCAGGTGAACAACTTGACAAGCGTGATTCAAAGAACAGTGCAGTTCTACTGGCTCCGGCTGAGGTCTCGTGATGGTATCAGCAATGGAACCACGGGACATATCAATTGGATGAAGCGTCTCAGTGAATTTCGTGAATTCCCTTGGGAAAATAAAATACTCGATAATATTATTTTTGATTCTGTAACAGACAAGCATTATCCAGTACTTACAGTTTTTGAACAATTCCAGCCAAATTTTATGCAGCTCATTGATCAGGAACACAAGAGAGTCACTGATTTCATGGACAGCGAGGCATATAGCAACACAAACAATTTAGCAAAATCGTCAGCATTCGCCTTCTTCCCAAAATATTCTCTTGTCAGCAGAGTAAGTGGCAATGCTGGTAAAAGCGTAGACCCCCTCAAAAAAGCACTAAACTATTACTGGCCTGAAGAAGATTATGAATGGGATGTTATTCCCGTCATCACAGCAGATAGCATCGAGCGTTTCAAAAAAGAACTTCGCGGAATAGATTCCCTCACAGCATCATTCACAACAAAAAATTTTATTGATAAAGCTTATGAAATAAAAGGTAACGCAGGAGAATTTTATCAAGAAATTGCACAAAAAGTGGGAGCCGATCTTGATATCGACATTAGGATTAGCCTGACAGACGATACAGCATATGGAAAAGCTCGTCGCGTTTTTAAAGACATAATGCAAGATTTCATCATATCTGCAGTAAATCAGAACAAAAAAGTTCAAGTAAGTGGACCTGATTTCGCAGACAAACTGTTGGAATTAAATTTAGTATCCCATCCTGTAGTAGAACAAAGCGAGATTACAATATCCAATGACGAACCACGATTATTCACTGGCCTAATCAATCATTTAATTGCTGTTTCAGTCGATAAAGAGACTTATTTATACGATATTTCAAAGAGTAATTAATGCCACATTTAACATTAATAAATGGAATTATGGCGCATCCCGCCACTGACATCCTAGGCGCAACCATAATAACCGCTACTTGGTGGCTTCTCAGCAATCCAGTACCTCAACTACCTGGAGATGGCAGTCCCAATGATTTATTCATCGGGCTATCGACCCTCTCCGGATTAGTCATGGCTACAGCAACATTTATATGTACGATGCTATACCAGTCAAATTCACATTTTATGGTAGAAGCACGAAAGAGATTCCCCGAAGAATTAGCAAGAAACTGGCTAAGTATTATCATCTGGACTTTAACGACGGCTATTTTACCTTTATTTTCACTTTGCCTATGGGAGACAAATCGCATTACCTCTTTCGGAATCGTAATCTTTAGCACATCACTACTGCTGGCAAAGGGAGGCCGTTCTATATACTGGTTGAACTACACGCTCTTCATGGAAAAAGCATCCTCAATAGTCTCCCCTGTTTCACGCAACCCAAAAAACACCTGTTCATAACCGTCCGTTTCAACCCGTCACGACACGCCGGAGAGGCGGCGAATTAAGCGGCGAAGCACTTAAGCGGCAGCCCAGAAACGTTGAAATCAAGCCGAAAACAGCAGGTCGCCGCCGGAATCTCGTATCCTCCGCTAGCAGGGCTTTCGAAGAAATTCGAAAGCCCTTTTCTTTTGCCGAAAACAGCTTCCTCTCAACGATTCCGAACGGCTTGGACTGTCGGAATAGTTTCCTTGTAGTGTCTTCAGAGGGTGTTCGGCCCGACGATATCGGTGGCACGTTACGTGGTGCATCCGGTAGGCCAAATCGGCGCACCACTCTATGTCTGAAGGGAGCCACTCATGACATTCGATGATCGATCGACGTGCCATATGAGAACGTCTCCGTCGATTCCGACGGTGTTTACACTTTTACATCTTCCTACACCTTCTTACACTTTTCCTTCAGGTCGAAAAGTGTTGGAAGTATTGGAATTATTGGGATTGAAGACCATTTTCCTTTACACTTTTGCTCTTTTCGCGGGTCTATTGCACAAGGGATCCTCAAAATGCGTTGGAATCCTTGGAATCTTTGGGATTCAGGGATCCGGAGGAATGCGATGAGCGGGCGCCGTAGGATTAGGTTCGGTCGTGTCCAGAACCTCTAGGGACGGAAAACGCAGGTATGTGGAGGCACGCTACCAGCCGCCGGTATGGGCCTATGCCAAATGGCCCGATTTGCCGAAGCATTATTCGAGACGATTCGACGCCGACTACACCGCAATGGCGGAGGCCTGGCTCGCTGACGTTGAACGGCATATAAGACTCGGCGACTGGGAACCGCCCAGAATCGTGGTGAGCAAGACGAGGGCGACGGCGGGAACATCATCGGGGCCATCCTCGCCGGCCATGACGGCAGACGGTCACGCATCTATCACACTGCGGTCCATCCTGAAGCGCACGGCATGGGTGTTGGCTCACTTTTGGCCGGGCATGCGGTCGAGGCGCTTCGCGCACTCGGGTTGCCGAAGGTTGCCGTCGGCGTATATGCGGACAACAAGGCCGGCAACGACTTCTGGGAGCAGCAGGGCTTTGCAATCCGAGACGACCTGGTCTATCGCGAGCTTTCCTTGTAAGGTGTCCACCCGCAATCCGGCTTTTGCGGTCGGTCATTCACTCGTTTCGTTGCCGCACGCACATTTCATGTCGACGATCTGTTGACTCTGAATCGTGATTCAAATGATCCGGGCCGTATGGCCTATGGATTCGATGTCGGTTTGCTTCAATCGCACAGACGTCTGATGCACACAAGTCCGCACCGGATATTGAAACACTCAGTCTTCGATGACGCTGGGATCGGCGCCACTTTTTTGCGTGGCGGCCGCTTACGAAGGTGCATATGCCGTCGGAGACGGTAGCCTTCCGGCCGTATGACTTCCTCATAGATGCAAGCAGCAGACCATGGGACTACGGTCTCCCCGGTTCTGCTAGATGTATAGATTGTTTTTAAGAAAACATAGAAAGTATGGGAGATATAGGTAATCGTGACACCTCTTGTCGGCGTGAAGGTATGGAAAAGCGCAAGTTTCCTTCTGGCGGGCTTTGAGCGGCGAACAGAGTGGTACACTCATTCTGGGAATTGGTAGAAAGCCTTGCTGTTGCTGGGTTTGTGGGTTTCGGTAGATAGAGTCTCCATGATGTGCGCAGACCTCATGATGCGACGGGCTCGCCTGTTCGGGCCGCTGCTCGCCTCCGGCTGCGAGGTGCTGATCTCGGGGGAGGGGACGCGCCGCGTGCGATTGTTCGACGGTGAGCGGGCCTTGGTCGGGAACGCCACGGCCAAACGAAGAAGGGAATTCACGGAGACGCGTCTTTTGGCCCACGAGGCCTTACGACGTATCGGCCATGACGGGCCCATACTCAAAGGTTCGGATGGTGAACCGCTCTGGCCATCCGGCATCGTGGGATCGCTGTCGCATTGTCCGTCGCTGTGCGTCGCCGCCGTGGCGTCGGCGGAAAGAATCCGTGCCGTGGGAGTGGACGTGGACGATTCGGACGGATTGTCCGACGGGATCATGCGGTTCGTGTTCTCTTCCGAAGAGCTCGCATCATTGCGTATGGCCTCCTCGGTGGAACGTAGGGCGGCCTTCTGCGCGAAGGAGGCCGCCTCGAAGGCGTTGTCCGCATTGGACGGGACGGGGGACTTCCGTAAGGTGTCCGTGAGCCTGAAGGCGGATGGAACGTTCGCCGCTGTGAGACGGGATGTGACGTTTCGCGGCCAATGGCGATTCTACGATCGGCTGGTATCCGCGATGGTCGCCGTTCCCTCGGAGACCGTCTGAGGGGCGCGGACCCCTCGAATGAGCAGCCGGAGCAGAAAGGAATAGGCCGCATCGTCATCGTCGACGGGCGTATCATGTTCGGGTCGTGTCTCGAATTGGACGAATCCGTGCACGGCGGACCATATGGACCATGCGATGAGGTGCGGGTCATCCCTCCGGATCTTTCCCGCGGCCTGCCCGTAGCGCACCAGCTCGGTCATGGCGGCGAGGCATGCCTCCGAAGCCTCGCCCGCATGCCATCGCCACAACAGGGCGTAGATGCCGGGCGACGCCTTGGCGTGCCCGCGGTATACGACTCCCGCATCGTAGAGTCTTTGCAGGGGATCCTCGGTGGTGACGCGCAGGAGCTTCTCCCGTAACGTCTGGAAACTGTCGTCGATGAGAGCGTTGATGACGGCCTGCTTGTCGCCGATATGCCGGTAGATGCTCGCGGGGGACACATCCGCCTTTTCCGAGAGAAGCCGGATGGTGAAGGCGTCATAGCCGTCCTCTTCGATGATTCGTTTCGAGGCGTCAAGTATGAGGCCCCTGATCTCGGTGGTGGGCGTCCGCTGGCTTTTTGTCGTTTTCCGAATAGTCCTCATATGCTTCTCCGCATCATCCCGCCGTTACGGATGAAAAACGCCATCCGGCCCGTAGGTCCCTGCACCGTCCCATGATGGGTGGGGTCGAAGGTCCAGCCACGCTCTTGGACCGCGCCTCGATGGGTGTGATGGCTGGTCCCACCGCATTGAGATTGCCACCGAGCCAAGACATGTCGGGGAACGCTGGCCGGCGCGGGCGTGGAACATGCCGACGCTCTGGCTGCCGTGACCGGGGAAGCATGCCGCGATGTCACCGATGGGGTTGCGTGTGTCCTCCGCTATCGCGCCGGCCGTCAGGAGACGGTCCGTCATATCCGTGTCCTTGATCCGTGGGATCCGTCCGTCGTCTTTCATGATGGATGTTCCTTTCTATTGGGGGAGATTGCCTGAATCGTGTTTGGGAAGTGTGATCCAGCAGAGCAGCGCGAACGCCAATGCGAGGGCGCAGGCGATCCAGCATGCCGCATGCGTGGCGCTCATGAAACTGGTCGAGACGGACTGCTCCACGGTCTGTCGGATGCCTGCCGGCAGGTGCGGAAGGATCGATTTCGCGGCCATCACCGAATCCTCCGCTGCTTTCGCGATGGAAGACGGGATCTGCAGTCCGGACAACGAGTCCGAGAGCTCGTCGGGGTAGACGGAGGAGATCGCGGACCCCATGACGGCGACGCCCAGCGTGCCGCCGATCTCACGGATCGTGTCGTTGACGGCCGATGCGGCGCCGGTCGAGCTTTCCGGAACGGTGCTCATCAGGGCGTCCGTGGCGGGCCCTTGGATCAGGGCGATGCCGGCCGCCATCAGGGCCATGGTGGGTACGACCACGAACCAGTAGCTGCAATGGGCGTCGACACGCGTGACCACGAACATGCTCGCCGACAGGAACAGCAGTCCCGTCGAGACGACCGACCGGTATCCGAAACGTTTCGCCAATTGCGTGGCGAGCGGGGCGATCGCCGCCATGACCACCGCGAAGGGCAGCGTCGCGACCGCCGTCTGCAATGCGGTGTATCCACGCAATGCCTGGAACCATTGGGTGGTGATGAAGATGAAGCCGAACAGGCAGAAGAACGCGACGCAGATCGCGCAGGTGCTGCTCGTGAACGTGGCCCTTCGGAACAGGCCGACATCGATGAGCGGGGCGTGCGTATGCCCCTCGACCGCCGCGAACACCGCAAGTATGATCAGGGCCGCGCAGATGCCGCCTATGACCTGCCAGGAGAGCCAGCCGTAAGTCGGGCGTTCGATGATCGCCCACACCAGCAGGCCCACGCCGGCCACCGATAACACGGTGCCGGGGAAATCGAACCTCTCGGAACGGTACGCCCGTACCTCGGGCACCGCCACCGCGATGCAGGCCAGCGCCACCACGCCGATGACGGAGCACACCCAGAAAATGGAATTCCACGCATAGTGCTCCAGCAGGACGCCGCCGATGATCGGGCCCAGGGCGATGCCGACCCCTGATGTCGCCGCCCACAGGCCAACGGCCAGGCTACGGTACCTGGAGCCTTTGAAGATGACGATGATTGACGACAGCGTCGCCGGATAGATCAGCGCGGCGCAGACCCCCAACACCACGCGCAGCGTCACCAGCTGCCACAGGGCCCAGGAGAAGGCCGTAGCTGCGGAGACCACGGCGAATCCCGCCAATCCGACGAGCAGCATCCGTCTTCTTCCCCATCGGTCGCTGAGTTTGCCGGCGGGCAGGAGCAGCGCCGCGAAGGACAGCGTGTAGGCGTCCACCACCCACTGCAGGTCCGTGGACGAGGCGTTCAACGCGTCGCTCATCGTGGGAATCGCGACGTTGACGATGGTGTTGTCCATCACGACCAGCAGCACCGCCAGACACAGGGCGGTGAGGGCCAGCCCCCTGTTCCCGGACCGTGCGTGTCTCCGGACCGGCATGGGGGTGGGAATCAACGAACGTTCAGATTGCATATCAATGTTCTCCTACTGTGTAACAATGTTATCTACAAATGAAACAATACTCCTCTCCGTGGGGGGGGGGATCGCCACCATCCGTCAGCGAGGCATGGAAGCGCTCCGCGTGCGGACGGACCCACCGTCGGCGCCATGAACCATGCCGCCGCCCGTGGCGCGGGAACGGGAAGGCCATGCGGCGTCGCCCGGGGTCCGCAAACCCCATGGCATGTTCCGGGCCCGGGAATGCCACGGCCGATGGGTCCTCCAAAATCAGCGCCGTCCGCTTCCGGGCGGAGAGTTCGTGCGGTCGCTTTGATGACACGGCCGCCGTCCCGTCGGGACGTTCGGCATCACCCGATTACCGGTCCAACCCTCACGGCGGGACCATGACCCGTCGAACTTCAATGAGGAAAGCACCGGCCGACCCTTTGCCGGAAAACGCGAACCGTCGGCATGCCCCGCTGAAGCGACGCCGACGATGGTTTCGGATGGTGGGCGGCCCCGATCGCCCGATCCTTCTCGATCCGCCGCCCGGCGATCGCCGAACGCCCGCGGCGGCTCACGATGGTTGCAGGCCCATGCCCATCCAAGGCGTTGGCCGCATCCTGCAAAAAACCGGGTCCATCGTACGCCCGAACATGCGAATCTCCGTACGCCGGCGTGGATATCCCGCATAGGCGGGATATCCGTCGGGGAGATTCCACTGACAGCGTGACCAGTCACTCATGCGCCGGCGGGAGACGCTACCATGAAGACGCGAATCATGTGAATCATCACGCAAGGGAGCATGACGTGAACTATCTGGAACATCGCCGACAGCACAAGGACGCGCTATGGGAACAGCTACGGGAACCACATCAAGCCCCGCATAGGGAGCATACCGATAAAGCGGCTGACGGCATCGCAGATACAGGCCACGTTCGAATCGTACATAATTCCTGAAGCGGAATAGCCACATCGCACACTAGTTTTCTCTGAATTCCGATATTCTTTCTCTGAATTCAGAGATAAATCTCGGAATTCAGAGAAAACCGTTCAAGAATGATCTGCGTATCTCATTCAACGTACTGCCGCATACCGCACGTTGCGTCCACTGCCGACCTTCTTAGCGCGTCCTTCAAGGACTAGTTTTCGCAATTGGTAGTACGCCTGATTCTCCTCAAGATGCAGCAATTCCATCACATCGTTTTTGCTCACTGATTTCTGTTCATGCATTAACTCGATGATCAGTTCGGGATACCGCACCCTATCGATGTCTGATTGGCGAACGTATTCCATCGCCCTACCGCTGCGCCGATACACTTTCGCACCCAACATATACGTGCGGCGAGCTCCAACGCCAGCGCTTTCAACAAGCCCCGCCTCCGTCAGCTGCCCCAGTACGGTGCGCAGACGCTGGTCACTCATGTCCAGAGAGCCCGACAACACATCAAAGCCACAACGACGTTCACTCTTGAGCTTGTCCAAAATAAGCAGACCATCGAGAGACATGGACTTGCCGCTGCGCTTACGTTCCTCGGCCAGCAGTTCCACAAACGCCTTGTCGGGCACACTACGAGGCAACAGCACCGACACTCCACGCCTGTTGGACCTCGAATAATCAGGCAGAGGACGGCCATAGTTCAAAGCACCCTCGAATATACGGTCGATGCCGCGCCCCGTACGTTCGGCGAGACCGGTTCTCTTCAACGCATCCATCAGGCATGGATTGCGGCCACGCGGCTCCGCAGTAAGCAAGTTATGGACGTTGATACCTTCCACGAATCCACCGGGATTAGCAATGGTTAAGCCGGCATCATCCACCAATACCCGAACACGACCAAGAAGCGAATAGTCCCTGTGGCCGAATGCGTTGACCAAAGCCTCTCGGAAAGCCCTTTCGTCAAATTCGGGAACCACCGAAGAAAACAGACCCACGGTCAGCTCCGTGCCTGGATTCCAGGGCTTGAACGACTCGGCTATCTGTTCTATGGTTTTGAGCAACGGGCCACGGTAGGTCTGATTCACCTTGATGTCGGTACCCACAAGAACCTGAAAAGCCGCCTCATTCGTCGGCACAAGCCTCTGCAGCGCTTCTTCGTTGCCGATAAGCAGCAACCCTGCCAAAGTCGGCGTCAGCTCACCATTGACCGACACAACAAGGCGCAGCGATTTCTCCAAGTCCGCATCCGAAAGCTCCAAAAGATTCCGGTCACTGGATTGATAGGAAGCGATGATTTTGCGCAGGCGGTCACGCTCCAATGGATCGAGATCATCCCGGGTGGACTCCATCACCGGCTGAGCGGAATAGTCAAGTCTGCCCAGATCCGAAAGACGGGTGGCAATCTCATACGGATACATGGGCACACTTTCTGGCGTACCATCCATCTTCATCATGCGGCGAAGGATTTTCCCAGACTTGGTTGACACCACGCTCTGAGACTTAGGCACTTCGACTTGGACAACCTTGATATCATCACCAACCAATTCTGAGCGAACCGATATCGGCGGTACGGTCCTGTTGGCAATCATCGCGGCCATGCCAATAGGGTCTTGGTGCTTTTGTTTGACACCGGTCGGTGTGCCGTCATCCTCAACGCCTAGGTACACACATCCGCCATCCGTGTTGGCCAAAGCCACAACGGCTTCCACCAATTCGGAATCAGGCAAGCCCTTGAGATCACTTTTGAATTCCTTGGACAGCGTCTCTTTGCCGTACTCATGCGCCATTCGCCGTTCACCACCTATTGCATTTCTCTGAATCTATCTCTGAATTATACAGTCTTTCTCTGAATTCCGAGAAAGATTCCTGAGTTCAGAGAAAACGGATTGGACGGCAAAGAAACTAGCCTCTGATAGATACGTATACAAATCAATCAATCAGATCAGCCATTCCGAACTATCCTGGATTTCATGGCAATAAACGTCAGCTCATCAGCACCTCGCCGTAATTGGTCACGAGAAGAGACGATGATGGCGTTCGCCTTGTATATCGTGCTCGAACCGCGAGAATGCGATGACAAAGGGCTTGACGTGCAGCGTCTTGCATCATTCCTGCACCGCACTCCCAGCTCAGTGGCATTGAAGATCTGGAACATCGCAGCCTACGATGCCAACCGCAAGGCCTGCGGTCGCGTGGGTATGAAGCATGGCAGTAAACTCGATTCCCAAGTCTGGCAATGGTATGCCGAAGACCCCGATGCATTCATGGAGCAGTGCCTGGATGTTCTGCGACGCGCACTCCTGCAAGCGAACGCAAGCAACTTCACCCCCGCCCCTCTGGCCCCCGACCGTCATTCGCCGCTCGAAACAGCAACAGCCCTGCTCATCGACGAACACGCACCCACCAGAGAGGAACGACCAATAACCATGCTTCAGCGGGTCAACCAATCCTATTTCCGCAACTCACTATTGCAGAACTACCACGGCACATGCTGCATAACCGGCATGCAAATTCCCAAACTACTGATCGCCAGTCACATCAAACCTTGGAAGGCATCGACGCCCAACGAGAAAACCGCCGCATCGAATGGGCCGTTGCTCAACGCCTTCCATGATCGGGCCTTCGACCAAGGCCTCATCTCCATCGATGACGACTACCGCATCATGGTCAACCATGACAAGGTGCGGCACTCCGACATCAACGACAGATGGCTCTATGACTTCGATGGACATGAGATCTCATTGCCGGCAATCAGCCAACCTTCGCATGAGTTCATCGAGTATCACCACAAGCACATCTTCCTCGCCAACGCCGCATAACAACACCGGGGAGGACCCCCTCCCCGGCCCACTCCTCGCTGCACCAGAGTATCGGCCAAATTCCTTCCCCATCATTTTCCCAAACCAGCAAGACACAACCTCAGGCTGCCCTGCTACACCAACTATCCGTTTCGGCCCGTCGCGGCACGCCGAAGGAGCGGCGACTTAAGCGGCCAGGCACTTAAGCGGCAGTCCAAAAACGTTGAAATAGAGCCGGAAACAGCCAGTCGCCACCGGAATCTCTGTAGGGGGGGGGGCGGACCGTTTCCCAAAACCGTCCGCGCCCCCATTCCTTTGTTTCGCCGCAATTGACTACAGCGACGGGTTCGGGCGTTTCACCACGAGAACGCCATTGCGATGCACCGTATACGCACCGCCGTCACTGCCCCGTTCCGCCCGGAACAGGACGATCGGCTCCCCGGCGATGCCACGCAGTTCGACATCCGATCTGCCACGTGTCAGATAGAAGTCGAATATGGCGTCGTCGGATTGACGCACGGTGTGCAGAACATCAGGGGTCGCGCCGACGACTTGCGGCTGACGGCTGGATTGAGACTGACTGTTGGCCTGCGGCTGACGGGAGGATTGCGGCTGCACGGCAAGCCAGCCGCTCACGAATCGCGTCAGGTCGCTCACGCCCAGATCACAGCCGAGGAAATACGCCTCCCCCGCGCCGTATGCGTTGCGGGTGAGCGCGGCCGTGCCATCAAGCTCCCACTCATCCGCTTCTTCGCCGGCATATGTGGCAAGCACCTGCACATGCGGTCCGGCGACGGTCACGTCGTTCTGCCACAGGCGGGTCACGGCACCGTCCATCGTGGATGAATCCCCGGTGCCCGTCAGCCGAATCTCGTTCGGCTCGCCTTCCGCCCCAGCACCGAGAATGTTGAATTCCTCACCACGAACGCCCAGCATCGAGCGCAACAGCCCATCGCCCGCACCGGGATACCCGCCGAGCCACGTGTGGAAGCGCTCGTCGAGCAGACCGGTCGCGTAATCGACCACCACACGGCCTCCGGCCTGTACGAAACCGGCCAACCGCCGCGTATCGGCATCGCTCAGTATCAGTACGGTCGGCAGCACGATGGTCTTATAGGAACTCCAGTCGTAGGCGAGCGGCACGATGTCGGCGCGTGCACCAGCGTTCAGGAACGCACGGTACCAGTCACGCACATCATGCCAATGGCTGAGTTTCATGCTCGGCAATGTCTCGGATCGGGTGGCCCACTCCGATTCGGCGCTGAAGAGGATCGCCGTGTCCGATGCCGCCAATCCGCTGCCTTGAACACCGGCGTCGGCGAGCGCCCGCAACGTCGCGCCCAATTCGCACACCTGACGGAACAGTTTCGTGTCCTCGCCGGCGTGCGGGACCATGGCGGAATGGAACGCTTCGGCGCCGAACGCGGATGCGCGCCACTGGAAGAAGTTGATGGCGTCTGCGCCCATGGCCACGTGGGCCAGGGAGTCGCGCACCGTCTCCCCTTTACATTTGCGGGTGTTCAGCGGTTTCCACTGCACCGCTGAGGTGGAATGTTCCATGACGTACCACGGTTTGCCGAGCGCCAGCGAATCCACGAGTGCGTCGGAGCAGGCCAGCTCGTCGAGATGGGATTCGCCTTCGTGGAAGTAGTGGTCGTTCGATACGAAGTCCACTTCCTCCGCCCACGCGGCGTAGTCCATACAGCACTGGTCGGTGGAGATCATGAAGTTCGTGGTGAAGGGTCTGTCGGGGCAGATTTCGGCGATCGCGTCACGTTCGGCTTTGTAGAAGTCGAGCAGCATGTCATTGCCGAACCGTTCAAAATCAAGCTTCTGGCCGGGGTTGACCATGGAATCGGCACCCATGAACCGCGGGATGAACACTTCGTCGAAACCGGTCATCTCCTGTCCCCAGAACGTGGTGCCCCACGCCTGGTTGAGTGCGTCGATGGTGCCGTACTTGCGGCGGCACCATGCGCGGAAGGCTTCGAGCGCATTGTCGGAGTAGTCGTCGCGATTGTTCCACCCATACTCGTTTCCCATATGCCATGCCGTCACATATGGGTTGGCGCCGTAGCGTTCGGCGAGTTTGCGGCATAGGGTTAGCGCGTATTCCTTGAACACCGGGCTGGTCGGGCTCCAGGACTGGCGAGAACCGGCGTTGACCGGATGACCGTACTTGTCTCGCGGAAGGACTTCGGGATGGTTTTCGTAGAGCCACAGGGGTGCGGTCGCCGTCGCGGATGCCAAATCAACCGCGATGCCAGCCTTGCCGAGCTTGTCGATGATGCGATCGAGCCAGCCGAAATCCCAATGGTCTTCGGTGGGTTGGAGGCGGTCCCAGCTGAAGATGGCAAGGGCCACGGTGTTGACACCGGCCTGGGTCATCAGGCGGATGTCGTCGTCCCAGACGTCCTCCGGCCATTGGTCGGGATTGTAGTCGCCGCCGAAGGCGATGCCGCGTCCGTCCGCGGTCAGCAGTTTCGGCCATGCAAAGTCACGTCGCGCGCGCACGGTTTCCTCCCTTGGCGATTGGCAATGAGGCCACGGCTTCATATCGGATACTAGCTGATACTAGTTGATGGAGGCTCCTGACCGACAGGTGACACACCGCCGGTTCCGACCTCGATGGCTTGCCGCTCTTCCTGACCGTGCTCGATGGGACCGGTCAGGGAAAGGATGACCGTCATCATGATGAACGTACCGGAAACGCGAACGTACCGGAAACGTAGAAGATCGCCGACGCGCCAAAGACCAGAACGATGTCGCCGCGAAACGGGCCGAACATCACGTAGGCCACGATCACGACAATCATGACGCCAATGCGCAGGCGGCGACACGGCAAGCCATCGGCGTCTTCGGCATTGGCGCGAAGCGTGCTTCGGTTTTCCTTGATTCGACGAGCGAGCAACCAGTACCGCGGGTTCTATATCAGGCCCAGCTATTGGCTGCTCGCTCGTCGACAGGTTGCACACCGGTAATCGGTTAGTGCGAAAGGTGATGCTTACGCTTCACGAGCACAAGCACGCCGGCCAACAAGATCGTCATCATCGCGATAACGACGATCGGGGCCACATCGGCACCAGTGGAGGCCATTGCCTCCGGGCCGGCATTCGTCTGCCCCTTGCCATGGCCATCGCCCTTCTGCCCTTGTTGGCTTCCGGACTGTCCACCCTGATGCCCACCTTGGCTTCCAGTCTGATTGCCGGCACCGGGCTTGGTGTCGGGCTGTTCCGGCTTGGGGAACGCGGCATTGTATGCGGCGGCGAGTCTGCCTGCCAGAGAGCCACTATCCGACGGATCACCGAATTGCGCTTTCACATTATCCGGCAATGCGGCCAGAGCAGTATATAGTTGCCGTACTTCGCTCGCCGGCGTCTGACCATTCAACGCACCGATGCCGCGCACCAAGGAGATCACCGACTGCTGCGTGTCATAACCGGAGGAATGTTCGTAACCGGCGAATCGTTTGGCGAAATCGAACGATCCGTCATAGGTGTTGCCGACACCGGTCAGGGAGTTGACATCGAAGAACGAACGCTCGGCCGCGGGCAGCGATGCCGAGTATGGCGAATACGTACGCATGGTAATCTTGTTGTTCGCTTCATCCATGCCGACGTACTGGAAGAACGCATTGCCGCCGTTATACGCAAACTGATAGTCGGACAACAGCCCCAGCACCGGATTGCCGGCGTCATTGGTCAGGGTCATTTGTCCGGATCCGTGATTGTGACCGGAGTACATCATGAATACCTGGTTGTACCGTTTCACGATGTTCCAGATTTTCGAGCCGGCACCTTCATCGTCACCGGCTTCACCGTTGTATCCGGAATCGTCATCGAGGGAGATTTCATTCGGACGTGAATCGGAGCACTTGAAGATATCGTGGCTCACCACCACAGTCGGGTTGTTCGGGTGGTCTTTGAGCACCTGCTCGAACCATCGCATATCGTCATTGCTTGCCGAGGACGAGTTGCTGACCACCGCGCCCATGTCGATGTTCATCACCAGATACTTGTAGGAGCCGTTGTCTACCAGATGGTATGAGGACAGGCCATCGGGCGAGTATGCAAAACCGTGTTCTTTCTGATACTTGCCGAAATCGGAGTCGGGTCCGAAGTGTTTCAGGTAATTGTCCGCCTTGCGCAAGCTGGGCACTCCGTAGCCATGCCTGCCTCCATTGTAATCATGATTGCCCGGCTGCTCCAGGAAGGGGACGCCCACTTTCTGCATACGCCCGAACACCTTGGACGATGCCTGCCATTGCGCGTCACTGTCCCAGTTATCCACCACGTCACCGAGGGACACGATGTTGGTCAGATTAAGACTGGAATCTTCCGAATCGAACTGGTCGATGGCTCGGTCCATCACCGTGGGCACCCAACGGATGGCATTCTGCGTGTCCGGCAAGAAAGCCATCGTATGTACGCTGGGGTTGTCCAGCACGAAACGATCGTTGGTACCGTAATCCTTGAGATACTCGGTCGGGTTGGGCACGATCCAGTTGCCCTGTGCCAGCGCACCGCGGGAGAATCTCACCTCCTGCAGGTTGCCACGCAGGAACTTGTCAAAGTCGTCCTTGTTGTATTGGCTGGTGTCGAAAGTGTCGTTGTAATACGACGAGCCGATGCGGAAGCGACCATCGGTCGGATCGGCATACAGGCCATTGCCGTTCTTGTTGATATTGCGGAATGCTTTGGCACCGTTGGTGTATGTCACCACGTTCGTGCCATCGGATACGACGGCGATGTGATACCAAACGCCACCGTGATCCATGGTGACGCCCCAGCTGGTGACGCCGTTGTTGGGATCATCGGTGTTCATGGTCGACTCATTGTCCTTGTTGGCGGCCTTGAACTGGGTTTCCTTGCAATTGGAGATCGACAGGCTCATCGACCCCATCTCGTGTTCATCCATGTTGCTGTTTGTGGATTGCCTGGCCGCAAGCCCCATCCACGAATCGGTACCGGCGTTGAAGTCATCGGGAAGGTAGTACACGAACTCCATGGTGTATCCGTTGGCAAATTGCTCTTTGTTGATGGGAGCGCCGCTCGCGGTGATGAAATCCGCGCCCTTGGGATCTCGCTGCTCGGGATGATCCTTCTTATGCGCCAGATCGCTGTCGCCGTTGAGCTTCAGGCTTCCACCACCGTCACCGTTCATCGAATTCGACGACCAGTTGACATAGTCGCTGAGCTTGTAATCATTTTTCCCGTAGGTCTGCATGTGCAGATCGTTGCCGTTGCCCGACATATCCTTGATGACCAGGTCACCACCGTCGATGGAACCGGTGGAATGCGCCTGCTGGAATTTCCAATCGGCCACCACATCCAATGGGGCACCTTCACGTTCAAGCGCCGCGGCGGAGACTACCGTACCCGGCGCGGCGAACACGGCAAGCGCTATGCACGCCACCGCTGGTTTGATGATATTGCGTATCTTTCCTATATGCATGACCAGGCTCTCCCTAGCACTCTCCTATTTCAACGACGATGCGAATGTGCCGTTGCAATGCGCCTACGCATCATGGCCTTTACAAGGCTATCCGCCGCTTTTCGGAGACGATGGCTGATTCAGGCACTGTTCATGGTGCGCGCATCAAATATCATTCGTCGTTCAACTGATGTTCAATGTGCGATGAACCGTATGAACTTGTTATGGACCGTCCCTATACCGGTCGAGTTGCCGTGTCGTGGCGGTACCGCCGGTTCCGGCCTCGTTGCCGGAGTAGGCATGGGGCATGTCCATGACCGCCGACCATATGAACGAACAGGCCCGTCCGCTGTGGACCTCATCTTGCGGTTCATAGCGGACGGGCCTGTTATATGGGAGGGGTGGCGGCGAACGGCGATGGCGCCACCAGGACTTCGGCTGCTATGGGATCGAGCTCATGGGCCTGGCGCCGCGCGTGGCGTGCGCGGAGCATGGCGCGGCGGCCGCCCAAGTGCCGTGGGCGGAGCCGGACAGCCGGCTCACCAGTGGTTTCGAGATGGAGTGCGCGTGGCCGGCGGCGGTCGCCAGCCAGAAGACCGCGGGCGGATTCCCACGCATCGCGTGGAGGACCGCCGGCCATATCACGCGCAGGGTCGCCGCCCGCTTGGAATCCTCGATGCCGTGCATGTTCGACGGTCCCACCGCGATAGGCGTGGACGAGACCGGCTGCAGGAAGGGGGCACACGTACATCACCGTGGCCGTCGACCACAAGCGCAGACGGGTCGCTTGGGCGCACGACGGATACGGCAAGGAGGTGCCCGGCCTGTTCCTCCGACGGCTCACCGACGAGCAGCGCGCCTCCATCAAGGCAGTCACCGGCGACGGCGCCAAGTGGATCGACGCCAGCGTGAAGGAGCGCCCGCCGAACGCCGAGCGCGTCCCGGACTCGTTCCACATCGTCTCCCGGATGAGCGACGCGCCCGACCAGGTCAGGAAACGGTTGCGGAACCAGGCCCGGCGCGGCAACGACAAGACGGCGACCGAGGCAATGCGCGGCGTCAGATACGCCGTGCCCAAGAACCCGGAGGATCTCACCGAACGGCAGAACACGGATCCCAGGGGCCAGCCCTACCGGTCATGGCAACTCAAGGAACTCCCCAGGACGCTCCCGCACCAACCCACCGGACAAGCCGGGGCCGGGCTGGAACGATGGATCTTCCGGGCCTCCCACAGCCGCATCCCCGAGATCGTCGAACTATGCAGGAAGACCCGCAGACGCAAGGACGACATCCCCAAAACCATCAGACTCGGCCACTCCAACGCCAGGCCCGAGGCATTCAACAACAAGATCAAGGCCACCATCCGCATGGCCTACGGCTTCCGACACGTCGACGACCTCATCGCCATGATCAAACTCCGATGCAGCGGCCCACCCATCCACCTACCAACACCCATCCTCCAACCCACGAAAACAGCAGAAGGCTCATATTTTTGAATGGTTCTTGCGAAGATGTAGATCCGAAATCGTGGCTACAGCGGAAAGTGGCGTATCACGGAATTTGGGAGAGCGGGAAAATATGGCAGATAATGCTAACTGATTAACAGGTCAGATTGCCATGCCACGTCAAATATTACAGGTGCGGTGCAAACACCGACCTAGGGAACCCGCTTCCAATCATCCTTTCACGTAGCTTCCATAGCGAATCGACCTCCTCATCGGAAAGAGGGGCTCCTCGATTAAGTTTCGCGAACTTCGCCATCATGTCATCGTATATCAGATAGTGGCTTCTACCCCAGTCAATTATGGTGCCCCAGTTTTTTTATCCGGGATCGACAGAAGGAATTCCCTGTACGATGGTTCATGGACATCGGCCGATGAAGGCACGGATTCATCAGTAGGGACTTCACTGCTCCTAGAGGACAGGGAGCTCAAGGGGAATCCGGTCTTGACGCACAAGGAAACGAGATGGTTGAGTGAATTCACATTGATGGAATCATCACGTCCGTTGATCAAAGCCGTGAGTGAGGCTTCCGATTTGGGGCTTAGGAATGCCTTTCCGAGAGCGAAGTCGTAAAGGCGGCGGTAGGATTCGGTTGTGAGATTCCTCCAATCATGAATAAGATTCTCATCAGCGGCCGGCTGCTTTTCGCTTATGGCTTCATGCCGTGGCGTGGATGTGCTGGAGGATGTGGACGTTCTTCTGCGACTTGCATGTTTCGGTTTTTCCACGGCAAGTTCGACCGGATCGGCATCCAAACATGACGGATATCGCTTTAGTCCAGTCCAGCATTGATCCTTCTTCGCCCATTCGGACACGTTCTGGACTGGGCGTCGCGGATCATTGAGCACTTGGCTTGCCTGTTGTCCCGCTTTCAGCAGACAACCCAGCATTTTCGGATCGATGGATTGCCTATGCCAAATGGCGGAGAAATTGCATTCGGTTCCCTTGCGCTTCAGATCCTGTGAATATTTTGCGACGGCGTATTCCGCGATGTTCGACTGATAAGCGCCGAGGAACCAATCCGTGTGTTTGATGTGTTTGTAGACGGTATCGAAGATTATCTTCTTGCATACCAGACGCTTGTAGAAATCGGCGTCCAATTTCGCAGACGCATTGTCTCCTTGGGAGTTCACGAACTTGGCAAAACATTTCTGAAGGCCAAGGCTCGCGACTTGGGGCTGGTTGTCCCAACACATCAGATATTTGGGGGCCTCTACCATCTTGATGCGCTGCCGACTCGGGTTCGCCTTTTCAAAAGCCCTCCGGGCCGCGGAGTCCAACCGATTGCGTTCGCTTTCGTACTGTCCACGTGCGCGTTCGTAATACCAATGCGTCTGAATCGTCCCGGGCAAAGGCGGCGTGAGCGTCGCCCGGGAGAGTCTTTCCAGCTCCACTTGGTATTCGCTGTTGGAAGAGAAATCCGCTTCCGCGACCTTGTTTTGGCTGTTGGTGAAGCGCGAGATGTACGGGACCAGTTCCCTTGCCACATCCTCATGCACGACGACAAGTTTCACAGGGATGATGACTTGGGAAAGGTCGGTCTTGTCTTTCTGTTCTGTGTAGAAGATGGAGGCCGTCGTTTGGCCGCCGTTGACGATCTGCAGATCATCAAGCCGGGTGATCCATCCCTTTTCATTGGTTTCAACGTATGAGGCGGTCGCTGTCAAGCCGTTGTTATAAGCGACGAACCGGTCCGGTTTCTCGTTCAATGTCTGGCGGATGCCTTTGTTGACTTTCCCCCTCATTGAGAGGAATGAACGGACGTTGGCCTCCATGAGTTTGGATCCGTATTTTCTATACCATTTTGACAGCATGGTTCCGCTTACGAAAAGGAGATATGTATCCATGTTCTCATTGCCCTTGGAGGCCTTGACAGCGGGTAGTCCGTTCTCGAGAGCTATCGACATATGTTCGATGAGCCCCGCATTGAAGGATTCCATCAAGCGTCGGATATCCCAGATGTGGGTTTCCAAACTGATCTTGTTGTCCCCATTGTCTTTCGCGTATCGGTCTATCTGGATCTGGGATGAATCGTCACGTCCCGTGTACTCGCGGTCCGTGATGAAATACAGGCGGACGCGGCTGATTGTGGATCGATGCTCGTGAATGAACTGGGCGAATTCGAAGGTCTCGCTGCTTTCCTCGGCATGGGCTTGGTAAGTGCTATTCAACGCCGCGACGACGAAACGGCGCATGGCGTTGAAATACCGTTTGCATTCGTTGCTTTGTATGGTCGGCAGTGCGTCATTCTCGGCCAGCGTGAATTTGTCGTCGCAGGCTATGACCACGATGGACTCGTCCATTTCGAACGCGTCTTGGTCATATCCGTCGATGGCGAGGGCTTGGGGCGTGCCCATCCTGTAACGGGTGTACGCGGGATGGTATGCCGCTATGGCCTCGCTGTCCCTTAATATCTCACAGGCTGTTTCGAAGAAGGCCTCTTGGTCGTAGATATCATGGTCTTGGGCTCTTTCCGTGACCTCTCTCCAAAGCTCGTGACGGTATTCGTCGACGGTAAACATCATCACTCCGAATCTTTAAGTAAGGCACCTGTGTAAATCATGAACGGACGTATCCTGCCAAGATTGAGACTATACGTCAGATCCAGCGCATCTTCCGGCACATCCTTCGATTCCACGCGCGGGAAATCGGGTTTGACGGCATAGACAGATACCCGCCCGATATCGAAGGCCGTTTGCGAGACCAAACCGGAATAAAGGTTCAATCCCAATTTGGATAGTCCGTCATCGACATACTCCGTCACAGTGGACGGCTCTGAGGCCTGTTCCCTGAGCTTATCCACTAGTGCCGGGAGGGATAATCCCTTGTCGTCTTCCTTAAGCTCTACGACGGCAAGGTTGATGGAGCGCTTCGATGTGTCGAGTTGTTTTGGTGAGGATATCTTGATGCGTTCCGCGGCAGGGCGGATCGTTTTGATTTCCCAAGCGCTGCCATCATCCGGGAAGATGAAGTCCTGCGGCCTCTCATAGGGGCCTGTCCAAGACTCGCAAATCTCCTCCACACGCTTTCCGGTGCGTTTCGAGATTTCGAATATCGAGGCCAATTCGCCGAAAGTTCCGCGTAGGATTTTGAGGATGTCTGCATTACGGCTGCTTTTCAACAGGCGCTGCCACTGGTCGACGGTTGCATAGATCTGCCTTAACGCGGTATCCTTCGATGAGGCTTCGGCAATGCGTTCGGCGAAGGCGAGACAGATTTCCGCGAAGGCATGCATCAAATTCAAATCTTGGAGTATGAAAGTCAATGACCACGCCTCGGAAGAGCCGGCGTTGGAGCGTTTGCCCACCTGCACATCGATTGCCTCCATCCGTCTTGGGACCTTCGGCTGGTTGTCCGTCAAAAGCATGGCGTAGGGGAATCTCTCCGCAGTGCATCCAAGGACGATTGGAAGTTTGAGGGATGTGTCCAGCTCGCGGTTGGTTTGGCCTGGATACCGCAGACCTTCCTTCCAGAACGAAATGATCTCGTCGATTTGATATCTCATCAGTCGTCCTCGTCCTGTTCATAGGCTTTCTGCTGGTTGAGACGTTCGTACTCGTTCCGTTGTGCGACCGTGTTGTACACGTAGACGGTCTTGCCTAGTTTGTGATTGGTATCCTTTTTATCGACGGGGACAATCAGCTTTGCGCCCAGAAGTCCAGGGCCATTCTCGGGGGCAAGATTCTGATGCCAGCCTTTGGTGCTATTAATCTGGACACGGTAGAGCAGAAGACTTGGATGGTCGCCGAAATACTTTGTGAGATAGTAATCGCGTTCCGACTTGGACTGGGCATCGATTGTCCCGTCATATACAAATCTCGCGACTTTGAGCACGTCCGTCTTCGAACCGAGTCGCATCCTCTCGTCGTTTATCTGGAAGTAGCCCTTGTCCGAATTGTACGAGCTTTTTCGTATGATTTTCCTCCAGCCAAAATCTAGGTCATCGGGGCCTTCCACTTTGCCGCCTTCGCCGTTGATGAACGCCACATTCCAAGTGATCGATGGATTCTCATCCATCTGCGTTTTGGCGTATCTTTCGACTAGGGAGCTATCCCATTCGATGTCGCGGTTCGGGTAGGTGAAAACGGTAAATCCGAATTTGTCGCCGTATCCTGCCTTGTATTCGGTGAGAAAGTCGATGATTGTCTTGGCCGGGACGTTGGCAAAGACTTGGGTATGCGCCTTGGGCGATTCCCCTGAGTCGATTTCGGGAGCGTGCAGTTGCTTGAGCAGTTCCGCCAGGGCGCGGTCGTTTTTCTCCAACTGCCTTCCGTTTACGGTGAGTCTGATGGATTCGATGATTTCCCCGGATAGGTCGAACTCTTGGAAATTCTCGCCTTCCTTCGCGCTCCTCATCTTTCCGGTATTGGTGATGTGCACGCCGCGGTTCGGATTCTTCCTGATTGCCAAACCGAACTGTTTCGGAGTCATTCCCTGTCGTTTCATATGCCGTGCGGATTCCTTCAGTTCCTCGACGATGGAGCACGAGTACCGGTAGTCAAGCACTGACTGGGGAAGCATCCAGATGCGTTGCAATTGCGCGTAACGTGGTCTGTATCCGAACCAGCGTCCCATCTGCAGCAAAGTATCCGACGCGGTCACACGACGGTAGAACACGCTGCAGATTAGACCGTCGAGCGTCATGCCGCGGGCAAGCTTGTTTCCGCCGACGAACAGGGTGCATTCGTTCGAGGCCAATTCAGCTGGAACGCTGTGCTGGAGATTCCAATCGTCAGCTTTGGAATTAACGAGTCGAACGCGGAGCCTGCCGGACTTGACGAATCTGTTGACGCGTGGATAAAAGTTCTCCCACGCTTGTCCATCCGCCTGTCCGTTATTCTCGTATTCCTTGACAAAGGCATGATGGAGCCTTTCGATCCGTGGGTCGCCTTCCGGATGGAAACGGACCGCCTTGTCCAAAGAACGAATGTAATCATCGACACGGTCGGCGATTTGCTGCTGCACTTGAGCGAAACGGGACATGTGGATCAGCATCGATTGCTTGTGCGTATCCGCGTTCGGCCGTAGACAGCATGCGATGATGAAACAATCGATTGCGTATTTTACCGCCTCATGCAGTTCTGGATCCACGATGTCGAATGTCTTTTTGTGGGTCACGGGAAGCCATGTCTCGAGGTCTTCCTCATCAAGTTCTTGGACGCAAGGAGAACCCTTGGGCTGCGAGTCCATGTCGCCAAACAGCTTCTTCGCGCCGATGTAGTCGCTTGGGGATTGCAGGATATGGATGAAATCCCGGGGGAACAGATCTTCCTCAATTTCGTCGTCGATGAAGATGTTCGCGAAAGGAGTGGCCGTTACGGCAACGTACGAGGTACGTGAACTGATTATGGTAAGCTCTCGTATCAGCCCGTTGATACGTGTGGGCGCATCCTCCGGTTTTGACGAATTCACGGATGCGTAGTCGCTTTCGTCATCGATAACGAGGACTGGCAAGTCCGAATCAAATTCAGGGTTCTTGAGCCACTTGTTGAATTTGGAAAGGACTGAGGCGTTCTTCTTGACCACGGCGACATAGGGGGCAATTGCATTCCACGTGGGGCGAGCCACGTTTTTGAACGCGCCGGCATAGTCCTTGCCGAAATCATTGTCATTCGTCAATGGGGATATTCTCGGAACCTTCGCCATGCTCAGATATTTGCCGACGCCCACTTGCTCTCCGTTGTGGTAGCCGATGAAATCCGTGTCTATTCTCTTCTGGGTTTGCCGCCGCAGATCCTCGTTGTCACTCGTCAGCACAACGATGAGTTTGTATCCGCAATCCACGGCTTTATGCATGAGGGCGATATAGGTGCGGGTCTTCCCTGATTGCACGTCGCCGAGGATCAGACCTTTGCGCTGGACTGGAGGCTTCGCCCGCCGTGGGTCGGACAGTAAAGACATGACCTCGTTCGCAGTGTACTCAAGCGTCGTGTACTCGGATTCCTTGTCCACAGTTAAATATTGATAGTAGGAAGTCGAACGGGGAGTATCCCATTCCTCGTCGGCCTGCATATCGGGAAACCATGGTTTCCACATATCGCTTTTACCTTTGAGAGTGATGCCTTCGAGAGGAACGCCCCCATCAATTTTGGAAATCAGTTCCGAACGAAGCTCCCTGAATGCTTTCTCGAATCCTGCTTTGTCGTTTCCGAGATTATGTTGTTTAGCGATAAGAGCCAGGGTCGCTCGGATGGATTCCTCGCTGTTATCTTCAGCACTATCTGCAAGTAACCTTACTAGTCGCTTGACTATTTCCCATTCTTTAACGTTGGTCATGTGTTACCTCCGATAGGACGTCCTCTCCGTTCTTGCATAGTGAGAACGGCTCTTTGTCTTTGAATGAATTCACGAATTCTTCCGCTGACTGGCCTCTGTGCTGATTGCAGAACAGCCACAGTTCTCTGGCCATTCCGCGAATCTCGTCATCAGCGAGATGGGGTTCTTCGTTTGCTTGATCGACGGATATTCTGGCTTGCATGTCGTCATAGGGGAACGCGACAGCGAGTATTCTCATCATCTCGGTGAAGTCTCGCCGCTGTTTGTCGGACAGTGATGAGATGAAGCTCATGATATAGGGATTATCTTCGTTTATCTCATATCGGAACGTTCCTTCCCGGTCGTTGATGACGTCCCAGATACGGGCTTCCGGTTCCTCGGAAGTCTTGCGTCCACGCCATTTCTGGGTCTTTCGACTCGGGGTGGAAAGCTTGGACACGTATCGTTTCATCGCGTCGCGGATTACTTTCGGAGGGGTAGCCCGTGATTTTTTGATATCCAGCGTCCATTCGTCATCCATGCTGTTGGGAATATCAACGCGGACACGGGAAAGCTTTGTTCCTGGTTTACGCGGCAACAGGCGATACCAGCTGCCCCAAGTAATCAAACGATACGCGCGGTAGACATAGAACCCCTGCGTGTCGGACAGTGTCTGTCTCTTCCCTGACGTGAGACCCAGCGTTTCCTTGTCTTCGTCGGTCAACTTGTTTGGATAGGGGAGCGTATAACCGCACAGCGTCGCCTCCGTTCCCGGTATGCGTTGCAATCGTTGCGGCTGGGTGGCCATACTTTCTGTGAGGAACGGATCCCTTTTCGGTACCGGCATGCCGTTCACAGTTAGTTCCACCTTGGGGATTCCATCGTTCGGGTACGGATGAGTGAAACGATGGAAGACGAGGCCTAGATAATCCGATAGTTCCGACATTGCCTGATCCATGTCCTGCAAGGAGTCGCCAGCCACCGTTTCCAGACGGTCAAGATTTCGCCATAGCACGCACATTCCATGCGTGCTAGGCATCAGATCGCGTACTTTCGTGGGAAGGGCGCGAATGGTCTGTTGCTCGTTCAAGACCTCCAATTCCCAATCCCGGACGGCTGCGACGTGGTCGAGATCCCATCGAAGCGTTGTCTGGTGCCCGTTTTTCACGCTGCACAGCAACAACGATCTGGCTTGCGACAAAGATGCTGTCTTCAATCCCAAACCGAATCTGCCCAGATCGTTCGCCCTTCTTTCATGGCTTGAGTCGGTTCCGGCCAGTTTCATCGCGCTTATGGCCTCATGCTCGTCCATACCCGTACCATCGTCGATGATTGCTATATATGGGCTTTCTCCGTAATCGAAATACCTGATGCTGACCTGCTGCGCCTGGGCCGCGATCGAGTTATCGACGACGTCGGCCACGGCGGTGTTCAGACTGTAGCCGACTGATCTCATGGATTCAAGCAGGCTCGGATCCGGTGTGCACGTGACCCCATTCATAATGTCACCGATCCTCTTCATCGTTGCGGATGCATGCATCACCTAGCAAAGATGGGACTTCATGAGTCAGCTCAATCTCGTCAACCACTTCGCTGTAGTTCCTTCCTTGCGCTCTGATTTATCCAGTATAGGGTGGATTTGGCCGTATCCGGCGCATATTCCCACCTATTTTGACCATTTAGACGGCGCGAGTAAATCACACTCAGATGTTTTGTTGGTCGAAGTAGTTTTTTGCGGGAATGTTGAAACATGCGGCAACGACCTTTGCGATTTGGTTCGCCAGCAATGGGGGCACCGCATTGCCGACCTGCTGGTATTGGGACGTGCGGTTTCCCTCGAAGAAATAATCGTCGGGGAAAGTTTGCAGGCGTGCGGCCTCTCGTACCGTCAGGCTGCGGCACTGCCTGAAATCGGGGTGGATGAAATAATGGCCGTCCTTGGAGATATGCGATGTGACGGTCGTGGAGGGGTGGTCGTACAGCTGGACGCGGAAACGGTCGGAGAACTCCACGGATTTCAAATCGGTGGAATCAGCGACGTTCTTATGCGCGGGAAGCAGATATGCCGGAAAATCCCTGAGCTTGGCGGGCCGACCATGCACTTGGGCAAAGGCGGAGCAGAACAGATAACGGTCAAGGTCCTTCGCCATATGGGAGCGCGCAGCATGGTTGGTGAGTATGTTGCTGTTGATCGCGGATAGTCGGCCGCGATACCAATTGGTGAGAATCGTCGTATTCCTGGATTTCTGTACATGGTCCTCGGAGGTGAAGGCCGGGAGGTCGCTGATGGTGACTTCCGACAGCCTGTCGGCCAGATCGGAACCGGGATATTGTCTCGATAGCAGTTGCGCGGCTTTCAGGACATATTCTCCCCAAGAGGGATTTCCTTCTTTGCCGCGGCGGGAAAAATCGCTTCGAAGCGGCGGCAGATCGGACAATGCGTCATGAACGGTTTTTTCTGGATGTAGCTTGAGCTGCGTTGAATTAACGTCAAAGTCATCGCGGATGCCGAGGAGAATCACGCGGTGTCTGGCTTGGGGAATGCCGTATCGTTCTGCTTTCACCACATAATCCGAGGGCCTCTGCGGGTCGGCGACCACCAGAGAGTGAATGGTGTAGCCGGCCTCTTTGATGTCGGCCCGAATCATGCCGAGCACGCCTTCGTTATGAAGCTGCGCCGAAAGGATGCCCTTGACGTTTTCCATTACGAAGATTTCGGGCCTGATCGCCTTCAGGAATTGAAGATAGCATTTGTAAAGGGTCTGTTTGACGTCCTTTTGGAGTGTTGGGTCGTGGGCGCGGCGCGAACGCCCGACAAGGGAATATGCCTGGCAGGGCGGACCTCCGATAATGATCTTGGGGCCTGTGTAATTCTTCAGTCGATGAAGTGCCTCGCGCACCAAAGTGTCGTCCTTTTCCACCAATTTGGCTTGGACCGCTTCATGGTCCGCCTCGGCCCATTGCTCAGGAAAGGCGTCCTTCAGTTTGGAGAGCTGCATTGGCGTGGGATTCGCCATGTAGTCCAGATACTCTTGCGGAATCTTTCCATCGATGTCGTAAATCTTGCGGAAGAAGGAACGCAGCCGAAGCGTGCTATGCGCCGAGCTTTCCATCTCCACGGACATAAGAATCTGGAAGATGCGTTCCCCGGTGGAATCGGTCAGCGATGAGAACCCTTCGCCGAGCCCACCTGGGCCTGCGAATAAATCAATAATAGGTATTCTCTTGCGCATGTTCCACCTTTCTCGGTGTTTCCAGGATACCATTAGCCTGGAGAATTCCTGGAGTTATCGGTGTTGGAAAGACATGTCTGTTTTGTGCCTCTTCACGCTTGGGAACAAGATGAAATACCGCAAAACATTTGCTTGAAGGATTATGCCTTCGCCCCTGATCATGACAGATACTTCATTGGGCTTATTCCGGTGGGGTAATCGTTTGAGCGGCTCTCACCGTGCTTTGGCGGATGCTGTGGTGTCATTCATTTGATGCTGTGATGGCATGAATAGGCAAGAATTGGACTCCTGTGCGCGGCGTACCGCGCACAGGAGTCGATCATGCCGTTCTGGCGTTCCGTCCGGATTCGAAGCGGTCCAGCACGCCGGTCCCGGCAAGGGCCTTCTGCACGAACCGCATCAGCACGCCGCCGAACACGGCCCCGGAGATGACACAGCAGATGGTGAACACGGCTTCCCTGCGTCATGGTCCATCCCGCCTTGGTGAGCCAGTCGTAGCCGCCGTTGCACAGGCCGGTCAGCGCGCCAGCCAGAGCCGTGGAGACGACGTCCCACCTCCGGTAGCGGAACGCCGCGAACCCAATCTCCGCGCCGACGCTCTGCGCCATGCCGATCAGGAGGGCGTGCGCGACGCCGAACGGATTGCCGAGCAGCGCCTCGACGACCGCGGCGACCGTGCGCTGTGGTACGCGAACTCGTCTACCCCAGCCAGCACGGCTAGGAATTCGGGTTATGAGTGCGGGCATCAGGATTCTTCGACAACTTACGCCGCAGCCGCCCGAAGTTTTCAGCCGCTTCCAAACCTTGTCCTCACTAGACTTGATTTCGACAGCTCCGAAGACACGTATGTAGCGTTCAAATCCGGCCAGCAACAATACGGCGCTATCGCCGTTCGGACTGATGGAATTATTCATATCGCCCATATCATTCACTGTCCCGGCACTCCCGGAACCATTCAACTACCAAAATTCGAATTCTGCCTACGAATAGAATCTGGTCAAATCAAGCAACGATGCTGTCCTCACTTTGCAAAAGCGCCGACCATAAGGCGCGAATTGATGCATCGTGTTCAATGGCGGACAGCCGATACCGCACCTCGCCATCAGCCGCCCGCCATCGTTCGCCACCGCCGCAGCCACTCACCGCTCACCCGAGCAGGCCAAGCTCCTTGAGCTTGTTCTGGATGTCCACGACGGACGGCTCGACCTGGAACGACCCGTCGCCATAGAGCACGACCGGGATGTGCTTTTGGCCGCTGATCTCAACGGCACGGTCGGCCGCGCCCTCCTCCTGCTCGATGTCGTGCCACGTGTAAGCGGCGCCGAACCGGTCGAGCGCGTTCTTGGCACGGTGGCAGTCGCCGCACCATGTTGCACCATATACATCAATCGCCATGGGAACTCCCCTCTCGTCATATGCTCTACGGCACATCTCATGAAAGACATGCACCTTGCGACCTGCGATGAAGCTCGCAGCCGTCTCATACGATATCGTATCCGGCAATGCTTGGTGCCAGTTACCCTGTCGGCTGACAGCGGCTGTAGCTAGCTCCGGCTCTCCCCGCCCCCCGCCGGCACTCGGCGATGAACGCCGCGCAGATCATGATCACCTGCGCCACCAAGTTGAACCAGATGAGCACGCCGATGATGGCTGCGAACGGCGCCAGCATCGGGTTGCGCGACGCACCCGTCAACAGACGAGCGCCCAGCAGCTGCATCACCGCGACCGCCAGAGCCCCAAGCGCCGCCCCCACCAGCGTGAATTTGCCCGCGCGTATGTGCGCGACCACGCGCAGCAGCAGCATGAACAACGCGAAATTCAGCAACACGCCGGTAGCGAAACCGGTCGATTCCAGCAACAGCGCGCCCGGCAGCGAATCGTCGGCGATGCCAAGCGCCCGCAACACCAGTCTCATCAGGCCGCCAGAGACGACGCCCGCCGCGGTCGACAATATGAACAGTACCGCCACCATGATCGCAGCGACCGTATCGCGCAATCGCGCCTTGACCACGTTCAGCTCCTGCGTGCAATCGTCGAACATGGTCGTCACTGCATTGCGCAGGGAATTCATCCAACCGGTGACCGTCCACCAGAACACCGCCAGCGTCACCAGACCGGTCCATGTCAGCGTATGCGAGATTCCGCTCAGCATCGACGCGGAGAACAGCGAATCGGAAACGCTCGGAATCACCGTGCGCAGCATCGCGAGCAGCGCCTTCTGCATCTCCTCGCTCCCGGTCACCACCAGTCCGAGCGCGCTGACCACGATCCACACGCCGGCGAAGAACGCGAACAGTAGCCCATATGCCAGCCCGTTCGCCAGCAGCGGCCCGCGCCGCGACACATACCGGCCAATCACCCGCCCGATCAGCGAGCGCCGCCACCATGCAACCAGCGAATCAATCGCCTCGCCTATCCTGTGCAGCCATTGCATGATTCGACTATACGCGGTCGCGCGACTGTCCACCACGACGGCGATAGTGGTGGCACACATGGGCATCGAGGTAAAGGGGCACGCATCATGACAGAAAATCACACAAGCGACCAATCACCGCAGCCCGACCAATCCAGCCAGCCCGCCCTTCCCACGCGACTCACCCCCGGCCAGCCCGCTCCCGATTTCACTCTGCCTGCGGTCAACCCGGACGGCGGTGAAACCTCCGTCACGCTGTCGCGGCTGCTGGCGCAGGGCAAGCGCGTGGTGCTGTACTTCTATCCGGCCGCGATGACGCCGGGCTGCACCACCGAGGCATGCGACTTCCGCGACAACATTGCCCGGCTCACCGCACTCGGTTTCACTGTGCTGGGCGTCTCCAAGGACCCAATCGACAAGCTGCAGCGTTTCCGCGAGCGCGACCACCTGTCGTTCCCGCTGCTGTCGGACGCGGACCTGACCGTGCATCGGCTTTACGGCGCGTACGGCGAAAAGAAGCTCTACGGGCGCACGCACATAGGCGTGATCCGCTCGACATTCGTCATCAGCGTGTCTGTTACAGGCGCAGCCGGCACGATAGAAATCGCCCGTTACAACGTCCGGGCGAAGGGTCATGTGGCTTCTTTGATGAAGGCTCTGCAATAGGCGATCTCAGAACTCGCAGGTATAACGATTGACGCTCGAAAAAACCTTGTATCTGCGAGTTTTGAGAGCGCGATTATACGGCGCATGGCCTCTTTGGTGGCCTCAACCTGTGCAGGACCGCCTTCGCCGGTGGCGATGAAGCGCCCGGAGGCCAGCACATAGTAGCGATCCGCCCGTTCGACGGCGAATTCCTTGAGCACCGGGAACATCGTCACGGCCTCGTCGTACCGCGCTTTCGCCTCGGACCTGTACCGGTCGCGACCACATGCAGGTTCTCGTCGACGGTCATCGCGCCGAACGACTGCTGCCCCTGCGGCACGAACGCCATGCCTTTGCGGATGCGCTGGTTCGGCGCGGCCTTGGTGATATCGTCGCCGTCGAAACCGCCTTCGGCTCCTGCAGTTCGACCTCACTGCACATCTTGACCACTACGTCACATAAGCAACACGCTATGCCCATCCAGAATGTGAGATAACCGGGTACGCTGGTACTCATGGAACTTCACGTACTCGACCACCCACTGGTGGAACACAAGCTCACCGTCCTGCGCGACAAGAACACCTCATCCGCCACTTTCCGCGAGCTCGTCACCGAACTCGTCATGCTCGAAGCCTACGAGGCGACCCGCAACCTCGACATCGTCGACAAGCCCATCGAAACCCCCGTCGCCCCCATGGTCGGCAAGC